>Ga0075030_100000061_pt1 | contig 70563 bp, 56 predicted proteins | sample LitLauG_LLR_2012_FD_71393 | JGI IMG/M metagenome (GOLD analysis project Ga0075030, IMG submission 71393) | Freshwater sediment microbial communities from Pennsylvania, USA - Little Laurel Run_MetaG_LLR_2012 | ecosystem: Environmental > Aquatic > Freshwater > Creek > Sediment | place: USA... | reverse complement strand
CGCGATTCTCCCGCTCGGATTTCGTCCAGTGCCTTGTTCATTTTCGCCACGATGTGAAAACGATCGAGGATGTGAAGCGCCTCGGAGCATTTCTCGCGAATGACTTTTAGGTAGGGTTCCACATATCGGAGCAGACGAACACAATCTTCGAAGCCAGTTCGTCGCCGATGACGGTGAAAAATCCACGAAAGGATTCGATGGTTCTTTCGCGACCCACCCAAAGCAGGCGCGTGACGTCGAGATCGATCTGATAAACGAGAGTCAAGTACTTGTGGCCCTTGGCATATTGGATCTCATCGACTCCGATCGCATCGACTTGGCCCAGCACCCGGTGCTCCAGTCCGAAGGTGACGACGTGTTCCACCGCGTCGAAGACCTTGTCCCAGGAGGTGCGAAAGGCCTCCGCCGTCTCTTTCCATGACAGTCGCCGCGCCCAACGGGCTAAGAAGAGCATATAGGCTTTGGTCAGTGTGCGTTTGCCGTCGCCCCAGGGAACTTCTTCGACAGCCACAACGCCGCAGCGGCGACAGTTGACGCGCCGCATGGTGTACAGAAGGAAGACGAGAAATCCCCACAGGGGAATGAACTCAGACCGCCGTTCAGCGAGCTGGTCGTAACCGGGTGCCGGCAAATGGCAGCGCGAGCAGACTGCGGCCGAGCCCTTGCGCGGCCGCACGGCCACTTCGATACTCTTTTTGTCGGCACTGAAGTGGGCGTGCTGGTAGACAAAACCTCGGAAACGATGGCAGCGGTTTAGAATCGTGATCAGTACCATGGCGCGGAAGCGGGCGGCGGCGAATCTCTACCATAAACCGCTCCAGACCCGTGAGCCGCGGGATCGATAAACGCTGCGCGACAGATCGTTACTTATGTTGAAAATCGCCTTTCCAAGCTTGCGTAGCGGCCTCTTTAAGGTCACCCGCCTGTCGATTCCACGCCGCTGCGTGTCGGCCGACTTTGGCTCCTCGCCTTGCCCCGGAATCCCACTTGCGTGATACTGTACGTTTGGCGAAAGGATGGCGAGTAGCATGACGATCCAGACTGCTATCGACGCGGGCGATTTAGAGGAACTGAACCGCGCGCTTGCAAGCTTCCCTGGGAGTGCAAACGAGCTAATTCGTTGGGGTCCAGGCGGGAAGAACGTGACGCATCCACTCCATTACGTTAGTGACAAGGTGTTCGAAAAGACTATTTCGGAGAGCGTCGCGCTGCGATTGGTGGAAGCATTGCTAAAAGCTGGATCGGACGTAAATCACAAGCAGCGCGAGACTGCTTTGCATGCTGCAGCCAGTTTAGGAACGGAAGAGATTGGTCTCCGGCTAATAGATGCGGGCGCACTTCCGAATGTTCTGGGGTCATCTGGCGAGACGCCGCTCCATTGGGCCGCGCATCAAGGACAAGCGCGTCTGGTGGCACGGCTACTGGCGGCCGGAGCGAAGACGGACATCGAGGATACCCGCCACCGTGCCACACCGCTTGGTTGGGCCCGGCACGGCCTGACGAACCGCTTGCCCGGCAGTAGTTCTGGTCACGCCGAAGTGATTGCCTTGCTCGGAGGCCAGGGGGCGTAACAGGAGCAATCACGGCCCGACCGGGGCTGTCCCTGTTGTTCAACGCGCGCGGAGGCAAGATAGCTCCCGCAAAACGGCGTAGCGTTTACCGGAGAGGGCAAACTAGTTCGAAAGGCAACTGGCTACGAACAGGAAAAACTGAAGCCGCGCTATCCCACATCGGGTTCGCGGGCTGCGCGAGCCGAGCTTCCGGCGCCCATTGGAGCGTATCGGTGACCCACAGATTTCTCCGACGAGGCATCAATTGAGACGTGACGGCGACTCACTGGCCCGCGGCCGCCAGATCGCGTTGTTCCTCGCGCTTCGTGTAGCTGGTGGCGGGCCAGGAGTGCCAGGCAGCGGCGCTGCGCAAAAGCGCCTGCCGGCGCTCCTCGCCGCGGGTGATCGAGGCGAGTTCGCGGTAAGCGTCGGAGAGATAGTATACCGGCGTGAGGTCGTCGGGATTGCTGTTGCGCAACTTCTCCGTATCCTGTATGAGAGCATCCAGCGCTCGCCTGGCTTCCGCGCGCTTGCCGTCGGCCGCCAACAAACGCGGCCAGATTGATCGGACACTGATTTCAGCAAGACGATCCGGGTAGGGCGACTGGGAATCGGTCCGGGCGCGCCGCAACGCCTCGGCCAGTGCCTTACGGGCATCGCTCATCCGGCCCAGTTGGATGAGGGGACGGCTGATCGCGATAAAATAAGAATCCTTCAGAGCCTCGACCTGCTCCTTTGACACCAGCGCCTGCGCCGTGGTGAGCGCTCGCTCGTACCACTGGAGAGCCTGTTCCGGATCCGATCTCCACAGCGCGTCTCCGAGCTTGCCGTAACACGCCGCCAGGTTGAAGCGCGCCTGCCGATCGTTTTCGTCGAGGGCGGCAAAGCGCGTCCGGATGTGAATTGAGCGTCGATACAACGCCGCGGCTTTCGCGGGCTCACCCAGGTTGGGCCGGTCCAGGGCTCCGTAAACGTCGGCGGCCGAAGCCAAGCGAGAATCCAGGGTCCGGCAAGCGGGTCCCGGCGAACCCTGCTCGTCGCAGAGTGCGCCATTTCGCATCTGTTCCAGATAAGCGTTCAGGGCTCCATCCAGATCTCCCGCCTGAACCTTCACGCGAGCCAGCCGCTCCTCCGAGAGGGCAATCTCGTTCGTCAGATCCTTGTTGTCATATCCGGAGGTTCGGAGATCGAGAAAGGTGTTCCGGGCCGACTCGATCAGGGCTAGCGCTTCCGCGGTGTGCCCTTGCTTCATGCGGATTTCTCCCAGGCTGCGCTGGCCCACCGCATACAACCTGCGCGTGGGGGCATCCGGAGAACCGTCCCCGAGCAGGTCCAACATCCGGCGCGTGATGGGTTCGGCGGCGTCCTCATGAAACGTGTTGTATTCGATCCGGCCCCAATAGAACAGCACCTCGGCGACTTTGCGGCGCAATTCCGGCGGCGAGCCGCGGTTGACCGGCAACTTCGCATAGAGGTCCAGAGAGCGTTGATAGCTGCGCCGCGCATCTTCCGATCGCCCGAGGTTGCCGGTGCCTTGACGGTACTCTACCGATCCCAGCCGTTGGTAAGCCTCGGCCAGCTCCGAGATGAGGTCCTTGTCATTGCCCGCTTCCCTGGCGAGGCCGTCGAGGTATTTGCGCGCCGTCTCGACAATGGATGCGCGCACGGCGGTCGAGCCTGCCAGCGGCGTCACCTGGTCGTAGAACTGGAACAAAAACGTATTGGCCAGTTCCCGCACCTGGGCGAAGCGACGCTGTGCGATGCGAGCCTCGCGAAGGGACACCGCCACCCCGCCGGTGAGCGCCGCGACCACCGCGATCACCGCCGCCATACCGAGCCGGTGACGCTGCACGAATTTCCTCGCTCGATAGATCGCCGTGTCCGGCCGGGCGGCGACCGGTAATCCTTCCAGGTAGCGGCGGATATCTTCCGATAATCGCTCGACGGAGGGATAGCGGCGCGCCGGCTCCTTCTGCATCGCCTTGAGCACGATGTTGTCCAGTTCCCCGCGTAAACGGCGGTTGCCCAACGTGCTGGGAGGCCGGACTTCCGTCTGGCATACCACCCGGGCGATTTCCACTGCATCGTACTTCTGGAGCGCATGCGGCCGCTCGCCCGTGAGCAACTGGAAGAGCACGGCGCCGAGCGAATAGACGTCGGTAGCGGTGGAAATCGCTTCGCCGCGCACTTGCTCGGGGCTGGCGTAGTCCGGGGTCATGAGCCATAGGCCGGTTGCCGTCGCAGTCACTGCCTCGGCACCGGTTACACCGGCGGGATCCAGCAGCTTGGCGATGCCGAAGTCGAGCAGCTTGGGAACTCCTTCAGCGGTCACCAGGATGTTTCCAGGCTTGATGTCGCGGTGCACAATCAGGTTCTGGTGTGCGTACTGCACTGCCTCGCAAACCTGCCGGAAGAGCCGCAGCCGGTGCTCGATCGAAAGCTTTCGTTCCTCGCAGTAGGTTGTGATGGGGACGCCCGCGACGTACTCCAGGACGATGTATGGCGTGCCCTCCGCGGTAGTGCCGCCGTCCAGGAGCCGGGCGATGTTGGGGTGCTCGAGGTGCGCCAGGATCTGCCGCTCCTGCCGGAACCGGGACTGCGCGACGCGGTCCCCCGCTTCGAACTTGAGGGTCTTGATGGCGACCTCTTTGCGGAACTGATCGTCATCCCGGATGGCCAAGTAGACCGCGCCCATTCCCCCGCGGCCCAGTAGGCGCACGATCCGGTAAGGACCCATGCGGCGGCCAGTCCACTTGTCTTCGCTCTCCGCCACCTCCGCCGCGGCCTGCTCCACTACCCCGGTTAAGCCACTCTCTTCGTCCTTGAACGCGGCCATCAATTCGCGGCGCAGGTCCTCATCGCCGGCGCACTGCTCTTCGATGAAGCGGGTACGCTCCGTGGGATCGAGGCCGGCTGCCGCATCGTACAGAGCCTCCATCCGTTGCCAACGTTCCGGAGTCATGCGGTGGCCGGGCCGCTCAAGGCGGAGCGAAGCCACGCAGCGCCAAGCCGGACGTCCTTCTCTACCGTCTTGAGACTTAAGTTCAGGACGGCCGCGATTTCGGCCATTTCCAAGCCGCCGAAAAACTTCAACTCCATGGCGCGGGCCTTGCGGGCGTCTACCGCCGCCAGCTTTTCGAGAGCTTCATCGAGAGCCAGCAGATCCACAGACCTGGGATTGGATGCGGCCGGGGCGTCGTCCAGCGGCATCATGGTGGCTCCGCCGCCGCGCTTAGCCGACTTGCGGCGGCGGGCATGATCCACGAGGATCTGGCGCATGTGTTGCGCGGCAATGGCAACGAAGTGGGAGCGGCTCTCCCAGTCCTGCGGTCCGGCTTGACCCATCAGGCGCAGATAGGCTTCGTTGACCAGGGCAGTCGGTTGCAGGGTGTGCCCCGGCCGTTCGCGCCGCAGGTAGGATGCCGCCAGGCGCCGCAGTTCCGCATGGATGCTCTCCGCGACCGGGGCCAGCGCAGACTGGTCGCCTTGACGCCAGTTGCGCAACAGCATGGTGATCGGCGGCTCGTGGCGTGGTGGTTCCAAGGTCATCATTATCGCAAGAAAGTCTTGTGGCAAAAATCTACGAAATTGCAGTAGGGGTTTGACGCGCGTTCCGCGCTCTACAGTGTGGAGGGCAGCCATGCAGATCACAACGAACATCCAAACGACATCGACGTTTCCAGTGTTTGCGCACCAGATGGTGCTGGACCATGTAGCCGATCAACTGAAGGCCGGGCGCGTTTCGAGCGCACTGGACAATTTGTTTGACGACCTCGCCGGACGGCGCCAGGAGGACGCTGAAGGCTGGCCGGACTTTGCCCGCTTCTGCTCCGGCCATCCTTTGCGCCACCTGCTGCACGCCGATCCCTTCACCTATCGTGCCTTCGCCAAACCGCGGGGCTACGCAGGCGACGCCGTCATGATGGACTACATCTACGGCTTGGGCGAGAGAGATGAGGTGGCGCGGGCCGCCACGCCGCTGGGGAGAGCGATCTTCCAATACATGGATACCCGCCCCTCGGCCCGCGCCGTCCGGCACCGCCGCACGCTGATTGCCGGCCTACTCGATCGCACGGGGCAGCGCGACGATGCCCGCGTGCTGGCGATTGCCGCCGGTCACCTGCGCGAAGTGGAACTCTCGAGCGCGGTCCGGAACAGGAAGCTGGCCGAATTCGTGGCTTTCGACCAGGATGAAGCCAGCTTGTCGGTGGTCTCCCGCGACTACGGCCACCTGGGCGTGACCGCGCAACCTGGCTCCGTGCGGCACATCCTGTCGGGCAAGGCGAAGCTCGGCCAATACGATTTCGTCTACGCGGCCGGACTGTACGATTACCTCGCCGCTCCGGTTGCCCGCGCGCTCACCTGCCGTATGTTCGAAATGACTCGCCCGGGCGGAACCTTGCTCATTCCGAACTTCCTGACGGGCCTTCCGGACACAGGCTACATGGAGGCATTCATGGACTGGAGCCTGATCTACCGCAATCACGCCGAGATGTACGATCTGGCCGCCGCGCTCCCCGCGCACGAGGTGGCGAACGTCCAGGTCTTCAACGACCCCGATGACGCCATCGCCTTCCTGCTGGTCACGAAATCGGCTTTGCAGTAGCGCCGGCGATTTTGTCGGCGCCGCGCCGCGGCGGCGCCGCTGTACACTATTCTCATGACGCGTACACTGATGCTGCTGTCCCTGTTGCTGGCCGGTTTCGCCTTCGGGCAAAGCCGTGTCTTTGAACTGCGCACCTATACCTGTAACGAAGGCAAGCTAGAAGCCCTGAAAACCCGCTTCCGCGACCACACCATCGAGATCTTCAAGCGCCACGGCATGGAGAGCATTGGCTACTGGATTCCGCAGGACGGGGAGCGGTCGAAGACCACGCTCATTTACATCATCGCCCATGCCAGCCGCGAACAGGCCACGAAGAACTGGAGGGAGTTCGTGAGCGACCCGGAATGGAAGAAGGTCGCGGCCGATTCGGAAGCGAACGGCAAGATCCTGGCCAAGCCGCCGGAATCGGTCTTCATGGATGCGGCGGATTTCTCGCAAATCAAATGACCCTCGACGTGGCCCGACAGGGGCAGATGCGCCTGCTCGTGGAGCAACTCCATAAGCTGGAGAGCCGGCTTAGAGAAGGCGGCGGCGCGGCGCGCATCGAGCGGCAGCATCGGGCGGGCAAGCTGACGGCCCGGGAACGGATCGCCGCTCTGCTGGACACGGGCGCGCCCTTCCTCGAAGTCGGGTTACTCATCGCCTACGACCGCTACCACGGCCAGGCGCCCGCCGCCGGCGTGGTCACCGGCCTCGGCAGAATCGAAGGCCGGCCCGCGGTGATTGTCGCCAACGACGCCACCGTGAAGGCCGGCGCCTGGTGGCCGGAGACCATCACCAAGATCCTGCGCGCCCAGGAAATCGCCATGAAGAACCGGCTGCCCATTGTCTACCTGGTGGACTCGGCGGGAGTCAACCTGCCCTACCAGGATGGAATTTTTCCGGGACAGTACGGCGCGGGCCGCATCTTCCTATACAATTCGCTGATGCGCCGCAAACTGCGCATCCCGCAGATCGCGGCGGTGATGGGGCCGTGCATCGCGGGCGGCGCCTACCTGCCCGCCTTGAGCGACGTGATCATCATGGTGGAAGGCACCAGTTTCATGGGGCTGGGCGGTCCGAACCTGGTGAAGGGCGCGACGGGGCAGGTGATCGATTCCGAACCGCTCGGCGGCGCGCACCTGCACACCGCGGTGAGCGGCGTGGCGCACTACATGGCCGCGGACGATGGCGATTGCCTGGCGCGCATCCGCCAGCGCTTCCGCCAGTTTCCGGAGCCGCTTGCCGGGCCGGGGACAGCCACGGCGCCGCTGCGGGATCCGTCCGACATCTACGGCGTGCTGCCCGCCGATCACCGCTTGCCCTACGATATCGAGCAGGTGCTGTTCCGCATTTTCGACGGAGCGGATTACACCGAGTTCCAGCCCGAATACGCGCCCGAGATGCTGTGCGCGCACGCGCGACTGGGCGGCCGCCCGGTCTCGGTGATCGCCAACAGGCGCGGCTTCCTGAAGGCGCAAGGGCGGCCGCGCATCGGCGGCATTATCTACACCGAGTCGGCGCGCAAGGTGGCATACTTCGTGGAGACCAGCGAACGGGCGGGCCACCCGCTGATTTACGTGCAGGACGTCTCCGGCTTCATGGTGGGGCCGGAAGCCGAACGCGACGGCATCATTCGGGCCGGCGCCGAAATGGTGGAAACGATGGCCTGCGCCACCGTGCCCAAGATCGTGCTGACGATCAACCACGCCAGCGGAGCCGGCTACTACGCCATGGCCGGACAGGGCTTCGACCCCAACTTCACCTTCAGTTGGCCAACGGCGCGAATCGGCGTGATGGAGGGCGATTCGGCAGTCGTCGCCCTATATTCGGCGGAGCTGGAAAAGTGCAAAGGCGGCCCGCTTCCGGAGGAATTGCGCGACGCCGTCGAGCGGACTCGCGCCGACTATGAGCGCTGGCTCGACGCCAAGTACGCCGCCGCCCGCGGTCACTGCGATGCGCTCATCGACCCGCTGGAAACGCGCGCCGTCCTCGAATTGGCACTGGAGGCAGCCATGTCATCCCCGGCCCCCGGGGCGGAGCGCCCATGATCCGCATCGCCAACGGACAAGGCTTCTGGGGCGACTGGCTGGAGGCGCCGGTGCGCCTGGTCGAACAGGGGCCGATCGACTATCTCGCGCTGGACTACCTGGCCGAGATCACCATGTCGATCCTGCAGAAGCAGCGCCAGGCCGACCCTAACCTCGGCTACGCCCGCGACTTTCCGCCGCTCATCGCCCGCATCGGCAGGATGATTCGGGAACGCGGCGTCAAGGTGATCGCCAACGCCGGGGGCGTGAACCCGGTGGCCTGCGCGCGGGAAGTGGTGCGCGTGGCGCCCGGCCTCAAAGTCGCGGTGGTGCTGGGCGACGACGTGTTTTCGCGCCTGGACGAGTTTCTGGCCAAGGGTTACGAACTGCGCGACATGGATACCGGCGAGCCCATCGCCGGCATCCGCGATCGCATCCTCAGCGCGAATGCCTACATCGGCGCCTTCCCGCTGGCCGAAGCGCTGGCGACCGGCGCCGATGTCGTGATCGCAGGCCGGTCCACCGACACCGCTTTGACGCTGGCCCCGATGGTCCACCGGTACGGTTGGCGGGCCGACGACTACGACAAGCTGGCCGCGGGCACGATTGCCGGCCACATCATCGAGTGCGGCGCGCAATGCACTGGCGGCAACTGCCAGGTGGACTGGCGGACCATCCGGGACATGGCCAACATCGGTTACCCGATCGTGGAGGCCGAGCCCGATGGGAGTTTCTGCGTGACCAAACACGCCGCGGCCGGCGGCCGCGTCAACACCCACACCGTGAAGGAGCAGTTGCTCTACGAATTGGGCGACCCGGCGCACTACATCACGCCCGATTGCGTGGCCGACTTCACCAGCATTCAGCTCGAGGACACCGGCCCCGACCGCGTCCGCGTCTCCGGCATTCGGGGCGGCGAGCGGCCTCCTACGCTCAAGCTTTCCATCAGCTACACCAACGGCTGGAAGGCCATCGGCACGCTGGTCTACTCGTGGCCGCAAGCTCTCGAGAAGGCTCGTGCGGCGGACCTCGTGGTGCGCCAGCGCCTGCAAGACCTCGGCCTCGCATTCGATGAGATCTACACCGAGTTCTTGGGCGTAAACGCCTGCCACCGCTCCGCCGCGCCGCCGAATCCCGACCCGCCCGAGGTGCAGCTTCGGATCGGCGTACGCGGCGCCGACAAGAAGACCGTGGACCGGTTCACCCGCGAGTTAATTCCGCTGGTGCTGAACGGCCCGCCAGGCGCCACCGGTTTCGGGGATGGCCGTCCGCCGGTTCGCGAGATCGTGGCCTATTGGTCGGCGCTCCTGCCCCGCGAAGAAATTGCTACGCGCGTGGAGGTAGTCACTTGACCGCTCTAGCCATTTTGCTGATCAGCAGCGCCATGGGCCAGACGCCCCTCAGCGGCGTGATCGATATCCACGTGCATTCGGACCCGGACTCGGTGCCGCGATCCATCGATGCGATCGACCTGGCGCGGCTGGCCAAATCGCGCGGCATGCGCGGCCTCGTGCTGAAGAACCATTACGAGCCGACGGCATCGCTGGCCTACGTGGTGCGCAAGGAGGCGCCGGGGATCGAGATCTTCGGCGGCATCGACCTGAACCGGTCGGTAGGAGGGGTGAACGCCGCGGCCATCGAGCGCATGGTGCTGGTGAAGGGCGGATGGGGCAAGGTGGTCTGGATGCCGACCTTTGACGCCGAGAACCAAGTGCGCTACTCCAAGGAGAACCGGCCATTCGTCGCGGTTTCCAAAGCCGGGCAACTGCTGCCGGAGGTGAAGGCGGTGATCGCGCTGGTGGCCAAACACGGTCTGACGCTGGAGACCGGCCATTCGTCGCCAGAGGAGTGCCTGATGCTGATCCGCGAGGCGAAGCGGCAGGGGGTACAGCACGTGGTGGTCACGCACGCCATGCTGGCGCCGGTTGGGATGAACATCGCGCAGATGAAGGAGGCGGCGCAACTGGGCGCGTACGTGGAGTTCGTGTACAACGCGCTGATCGGCCCGAACAAGAGCTTCGAGATGCGCGATTACGCGCAGGCGATCCGGGAGGTAGGCGCGAAGTCGTGCATTCTGACCAGCGATCTGGGGCAAGCGGCCAACCCGTTGCACCCCGATGGGCTGGCGGCATTCTTCGCGGGTCTGGCGAAGGAAGGGGTGTCGCGAGCGGATATCGATCTGATGTCGAAGACCAATCCGGCACGGGCACTGGGGCTGGAGTAAGAACGCCTCCAGCCCCAGTGGCCCGTCAGAATATGATCTTCATCCCGAGTTCCACCTGCCGGCCGCTCTGGTTGCCGTACGTGGCGCCTTGGATACCCGAGGAGCCGCCGGGAGATCCCTGAAACAGAGTCTGCCCGAAGGTCGAACTGAGGACGTTGGTGTCCGGATCCCCGCGGTTCAGCCGGTTCGTGGCGTTATACGCCGCCATCTTGAGCTCAGCGTGAATCCTCTCGGTAATGTTGAATGCCTTAGTAAGGTTCGCATCCAAGTTCCAAAAATGCGGGCCCACCAGACAACCATATTGCAACGGGTTAGTCCGCAGCACATAGGTATTCGCCGGTATGGCCGAGAAGGCCGAGGTGTTAAACCAATGCTGCGGGCTCGGGTTGGAGATGCAGGGATCGCCATTGACAATCAGGTTCCCAAAGCGCGGAAAGTCGCCGGAGACGAACGTCCAGAGACCAGCAGCCTTCCAGCCGCCGATCACGGCGTCCGCCCCTTTGGGAAGATTGTTCAGGAATGCGTGACCCTTGCCGAATGGCAGTTCCGCCGTGCTGGCGATGTTGAAGCGGTGGTGGGGCTGGTTGCTATCCTGGTAAACCAGGTTGTTGTTGTATGCATCTGCATCGTTGAACGTATTGGTCTGCGTCTTCTCGCGGATGTACACGTAAGTAACCAGGAAGTTGTATCCCTTGCTGAACGCCTTCTGCGCCTTCAACTCCACCGAATGGTAACGTTCGGCGGCGCCCGTGACGCCGAGCTGATACAATCCGCCATATTGCGGATACGGCACCAGTAAGGAGCCCAGGGACACGGTCTGCTGGTTGCGCAGCGGACCCGGAATCAAGGTTTGTGTCAGGTACTGATAGAAGGGATTGGCAACCTGCTGGTTCAGCGAGTTTTGGTACTGCTGCTGCCACTGGGGGTTAATGTTATTCAGGTTCTGTATGTACTGCTGATTCCCCAGGTTCAAGAAGTAGGTTGCCGAAAAGACGATCTGGTCAGGCAACTGGCGCTGGAAATTAATGTTGAAACGGTCATTTCGCGCCTTGTGTTCGTTCTGCGGATACCAGATCAAGGGTTGGCCGCCGCGGCCGAGGTTGGTTCCAAAGCCCTTGCCCAGAATCGGAAGCAGCGGGTTACTGGCCGGATAGGGATTGGAGATGGTCTCTTGCGGCACGCCCTGAAGGAGGGGCGCCGTATACTGGTAACCGGTCATCCCGAGGAACGGCGGTTCCAGGAAGCCCACGCTTTCATATCCGGAAACGGGAGCGGCCTGAATATTCATCTCGTAAGGAATCAGGAAGCGCGCGTAACCTGCGCGGATCACGGTCTTATCGTCGATCTTGTAAGCCATGCCGGCGCGCGGCGCCAGCGCGAACTTCTGCGGGTCAAACATGCCGGGATGGCTGCTGCTGGTGAAGTTCCAGAGGCCGTTCCACTTATAGAAGTTGCTGCCTACGATCGCGGTGGCCTGCGACGGGATCGGTGGTGGAGCGGCCTGCATCTCGGGCACCGGCTTGGATAGATCCAGACCCTGCGAGAAGTTATGGGTGGGATCGTACAGCGCAGACTCATATTCGTTCCGCAAGCCCAAGTTGACTGTAAGTCTACGGTTCACCTTCCAGTCGTCCTGAAAGTACATGCCGTAAAAATTCACATGCGGATCGGGCGCTGGTCCGCCAATCATCTCGGACGTGTTGTCGAGGGAGCCCAGCAGGAATGTCGCAAACTGGTCGCCGTTGTGCTTGGTGTCCGGATTGTTGAACGTTTCCGCCGTCAGCGACGAAGGGAAGTAGAAGTTCGAGGTGCTCGACACATAGGTCAAACCGAAACTGCGCCTCTGCTCGAACCCCGCCTTTAGATAATGAGAACCGCGCTGCTGGGAGATCTTGGCGTTCGATGCCTCCCCCTTCGGTTTCTGGTTCCAGTAGAATCCGCCGCCTCCGAACCCCTGGCCGCCAATGTTCATATCCGGAAAGTAAACAGGTACGCCTACGGATGCGTCGAGATACGATTTGTACCAGTTGTTGTTGGGCCAGATCGAGGACCATCCGTTCGGGCCGAGGTCTTGTGAAATATAGGCGTCGATCAACTTATGCCAATCGCCATGGAAATCCACCACGGTGCGGGCATTGACTGTCCAAACGGCGTCGCCGCCTATGTTGGTGGCGCCCCTCGTCGTGCCGGTGGCGACGTATAGTTGAGAATTGTTGGGGGTGGGATTTCCTGCAAGATCGGTGGTGTTGTACCGGGCCACGCGGCCAAAGACCTTCCACTTATCGTTGATGTTGTAATCGCCGCGGTCCGAAAAGTTGTAATATCCGTAGTTCTCGACGTATCCCTTCTTGAAATTATTCACGCCGGTAATGTTATCGCCGGGGTTATTGGGCGCCCAGAACTGCTTTATCAGAGAGGCAGGCAGCGGGTCGAAGCGGCTGGCAGGAACGATGTTGCCGGCGAACGGCGTACGCGTCACTACGCCGGTGGCGGAGTTGAATTGGGTGGACCAGGGATCGTAGACTGTGCGCACGGTGCCATCGATGTTCAAACTGTGGGAAAAGTCGCCTCCCGCCTCGGCCGCCGTGGGCACCGTCCGCAGATAACTTTGCGGATAACCGACCTTCCAGTACTCCACGGAGGCGAAGTTGAAGAGTTTGTTCTTCTTGATCGGGTTACCCAGCGTGCCGCCGAACATGTTCTGGCGCTGCGAATTGTAGCTGTTCGTGGTGCGATTGGCTACCGCGCTTAGCCAGGGGTAGCGGCCCAGGTAAAACCCTGTGCCATGAAACTGGTTGGTGCCGGCTTTGGTGGTCATGGTGATGGTTCCACCTGCGCTGTGGCCCGATTCGGCGTCCACGCTGTTGGTGGAGACGATCACTTCCTGCACGGCATCCGTGTTGGGTGGGGTGCTGTTCTTCTGGCCCATGCCTACGGGCATTCCATCGATCTGGAGATCGTTCTTGAGGTTAGTGCTTCCGCCCAAGTCGACGCTGTTCGCCGACCAGGAATGGTAAGGCTGCATTTCGCCGCGGGTATTTACCGCGGATGGGGCAATTAAGGTCAGTTTGAAGGGATTGCGGTCGAACCGTGGAATTTCCGTAGCCATCTTCGAGTCGATGGTCAAATCCCGGTTGCTGGAATTGAACTGCACGTCCACTGGCGTTTCGTTCACCGTGATGCTCTCTTGCAGCGTGCCAGGCGTCAAAGTAGCGTTGACCGTAACGTCGCCGCGGGTCTGAACCACGATGTTTTGCTGAGTGAACTTACCAAAACCCGGCGCTTCGATAGTGAGGGAATAAGTGCCGGGATCTAAGAGGTCAAACAGGTACAGTCCGGTGGCACTCGACTGGCGCACCGTCTGAACCCCCGTATTGACGTTAAGCAGCGTGACCGTGGCGCCCGGGATGATGGCCTGACTCGGGTCCGAGACAAGACCTTCAACCCTACCCCGGTAGTCTTGCGTCCAAGCGGACGTCGCAAGCAGGAGCAGAGAAACAACTCCGCATCCTAAGAGCACAGATTTCCGGTTCATTTAATATGACCCCTTATCTAAAGGATTCCGACGGAGCAGGCACAAATCCGTCTCGAAAAGAGACACCTCAACCGCCAGAACCTTCACCAAGGGTATGGTAGTTCCAATACTAGTAGGAGTCAATCAGGTTTTCGAGTATTGGCAACGTTTATTCTGATTTTCGGAACGGTGCTGAAAATCACCGTTTCGGCGCCTTCGCCATGGCGTCCCGCAAAGTGGCTTTTAAGGCCGGGTTTTCCGGGTCGCGCCGCAAGGCCTCGCGCAGTTCCGCCAACCCCTCGCTCCATTGGCCTAGCCGAAGGAGCGCAACGGCGAGGTTTGTACGAATTCCCACATGTTCGGGGTTCAGATCGAGCGCTGCCCGGTATTTCCCCAGGGCGCCGATCAGGTTGCCGGCCTTTTCCAGGCCGGCACCCTCGTTGTTGAGTTGCACGGCTTTCAGGGCATTCTCAGTGGCCTGATCTCTCTTTCGAAGCAACTCCGCCAGCTTCTGCCTGGCTTGCCGGGCTTGCTCGATCTGACCGTCTTCGCGCAACGCCGCTTGTAGATCGTAAAGCGCGCTCTGGTTTTCGGGGTCGAGTTTCACGGCTTGCTGTAGGTGCGGCACCGCCTCGTGCGCCTTTCCTTGATGGAGGTATTCGGAACCGAGGCGGGTCTGCGCCACGGCATCGTCGGGGCTGAGGGCCACCGCACGTTCAAAGGCCGCGAGGGCGCCGGCGTCGTCGAACAGAAGCTTGCGAGCTTGTCCCAGGTCCGACCATGCCTCCGCAAAATCGGGGCGCAGGGACACGGCTTCCTTCAACTGCGCGGCCGCTTTCTCGACTTCGCTCTGGTCTGTGTACAGCTTGGCTCGCAGGTAGCGCGAATAGGCCGAGTCAGGCGAGCGGCCGATGATCTGGATGGCGCGGTCGAGATGCGGGGTGGAAGCTTGAAACTCACCCGCGAGGAAGAGCGACGCTCCCAGGTCAGCCTGCGCCTGGCCGAATCCCGGGTCGAGCTTTACGGCCTTCTCAAATTCCGCGCGGGCCGCCTTGGTGTCGCCGAAGTTGTTGAGGGTCTCGCCCAGCGCATGATGCGCCTCGGCCGATTGCGGACGCAGCCGCACGGCTTCCTGGAGTTGCGCAATCGATTCCGAACGGTCGCCCGCCTCCGCCAGCACACTGCCCAACAGCAGGCGCGCATCGGCATCACGCGGATTGGCATTGATGATGCCATGCAGCACCCGCACCGCCTGGTCCCGCTGGCCCGCCGCCAGAAGATCCCAGGCCTGGTCAACCGGCTTGCGCTGCGCCAGCGCCAGACCGGCGAAGAAGAGCGTGGCCGCAAACCTCCTCATGGCGCAGCCTTAAACTGCTGGGCGCGCGTGATTCCCGAGCCCTCCGTCACGTGGATCAATTGGCCGGCGCGGACCGCGCTCAGCTTTTCGACGCGCCCAAGCGGCCAGCGAATCTCGATGTCCACCGTATCCACCGACCCGAGACCGAAATGCAGCCGACGGTCGTTGACGGACAAGTAGGACGATTGACTCAACACCTCCTGCGCCTGTATCCGATCGCCATAGCGCACCGTCACCCGCGCGCCAATGGCGCTGCGGTTGGACTCGACGCCGGTCAATTTCAGTTTGATCCAGTGGTTACCGCCGGTCACATCGTTGCGTAGGAGCGACGGCGGCTCATTTTGGTTGACGATGAGGACATCCATGTCGCCGTCATTGTCGAAGTCGCCAAAGGCGCAGCCGCGGCTGGCATGGGGAGCGTCCACGCCGGGTCCCGCCTGTCCGATCAGTTCCTCGAACTGGCCTTTTCCGAGATTGCGAAAAACCACGCGCGGCGTCTCGAACGGCGAGCTGGGCAACTTCGCGCGCAGCTCCGGATAGATACCGCCGGTGACCCAGAAGATATCGGGACTGCCGTCGTTGTCCAGGTCCACGACGCCGACGCCCCAACACACGTAGCGCGTCTCCACACCAAGACCGGAACGCCGGGTGGCGTCACGGAAGCCGCCCTTGCCATCGTTCCAATAGACCGCCGGCGTGTCGTCGCTGAAGTGGGTTTTGACCAGATGCAGGTTGCCGTCCAGCTTGAAATCACCGACACCCACGCCCATGCCGGCCTGCTCCATGCCATCCTCGCTCAGGGCGACGCCGCGTTCGAGACCTTCCTCCGTGAAGGTGCCGTCGTGGTTGTTGCGAAACAGCAGGCTTGGAGTGGAATCGCAGGCCACGTAGATATCGGGCCAGCCGTCGTTATCGAAATCGGCCGCCACCACGGTCAATCCGTAGCCGCCCTCGACCTTACCGATTCCCGAAGCCGCCGTCACGTCGCTGAAGGTGCCGTCGCCATTGTTGCGGTAGAGCGAGTGATGGCCGTACGGCAGGCCTTTCGGCCCGCAGTTGACCAGCACGCCCTTGAAATTGCAACTGCCGCTGGCGCCGGCCCGCGGCACCGACTGCGGATCGAAGACCACGTAGTTGGAGACGAACAAGTCCAGCCTGCCGTCGCGATCGTAATCGACAAAGGCGCAGCCGGAGCCGAAGCGCGGAGTTGGATTCAGCAGACCGGCCTTGTTGGTCACGTCGGTAAACGTGCCATCGCCATTGTTGTGATAGAGCACGTTCTGGCCCCAATAAGTGATGAACAGGTCGTCGAAGCCGTCGTTGTCATAGTCGCCGACGGTCACTCCGTAGGCATACCCGGTGCGGAAGAGTCCGGCTTTTCCGGTGACATCGGTGAAGGTGCCGTCGCGGTTGTTATGGTAGAGGCGGTTCGACGCGGTTGGCGGCGGGTCGTCGAACCGCGAGCCGCAGAGCACGAAAATGTCGAGCCAGCCATCGTTATCGTAGTCGAGTAAGGCTGCGCCGGCACTCATGCTCTCGACGATGTAATCGTTGCGATCGGGGTGACCGCCGACGCAGATCTCGCGCAACCCGGCCTGCCGGGCGACGTCGGTGAACCTGGCGCGAAACGGGAGGCCGGAGAACTTGCCGCGAGGCGCGGGCTTGACACCACGAGAGGCCATCCCTTGCCCGTGCAGAGCGGCGGCCGGCAGCGCCAAAGAGGTCAAGAGACTACGCCTGGTCACGCAGGTCCTCCCTATGGCTCGAGCGGTGCGTCCCACGCCGCAGCGGCGATTTCGCCGAGCGCGTCGCCGACGCGGTGGGCGATGCTCTCGGGGTCGCCTTCCACCATGTTGACATAGGCGGCGAAGGCGAGGCGGCGGCCGTCTTTGCGGTCGATGTAGCCGGCGATGCCTTTGCCGGTGACCATGAGCGCGTGGTTCAGCAGATCGCCGGCGGAGAAGGTACCGGTCTTGGCGTGGACGTGGCCGGCGGCGGGCGAATCGGGCTGAATGTCCCAGAGAGTTCCGTCCTTGCCGAGCACCGGGAGGCTCTTGAAGAACGCCGGGAAGATGGCCTCGCGGCGCGACAGCCAGGCCAGGTAGTGGACGATGAAATCGGGCGTGTAGAAGGCTGCGCCGCCGGCGCCATCGCTCTGGGCCGCACCCGAAAGGTCGAGGCCGGCCTTCTTCAGGAACTCGTGCTCGAGGTCGAATCCGGCTTGAAGAACGCTCTCACGGTCCTTGCCGGCGTCCTTGCCAAGGAGAGCGCCGATCAGATACGGCGTCATGCTGGCGTGCAGGTTCTGGCTGACCTTCAGGGTGACTTTGACTTCTTCAGCGAATGGCGGCGAGATGTGCTCGGCCACCTGGTTTTCCGGCTGGTAGGGGAGCGCGGGCGCGGCGGGTGCGAGGGCGGGAGCGATGGCGACGCCGGCTTCCTTCAGGCACTCGACTAAGGCCATCTGCGCGAAGCGGCTGGGTTCGGGCACGCGGTAGGCGCGGAAGATGGCGGGGCCGGCAGGCACACTTCCCGTCAAGGTGACGGAGCGGCTGCCATCGGGCTCGCGCGTGTCGCGCAGCCAGCGCAGGACCAGCTTGGAAGCGGGGGCGCCCGTCGTGAGCTGATTCTGGATGCGGAGGTACGCGGTCTGCGGCGATACCTTCAGACTGGGCGCCGTGCCCGCGCCGCCGGGCGTGATGGTGACGTCGATGAGGTTGTCGTTGATCACGAACGGTGAGATCACCACGTTGGTGCCGAGCTCGCGCGCGCCTTCCGGGAACAGGCCGGCATCGACCAGGACGCGGCCGGTGAGTTGCTTGACTCCAGCTTTGGCCACCTGCGCGGCCAGTTCGCGGATGATGGCCAACGGGTCGCCAACGACCGGCTGCGAAGCGGGCATGCCATCGTACGAATGATCCACGTTCGCAAAGGCGAGGGTGCCATCGGGCTGAATGCGATTCGACAGGTTCGGGTCGCCCGCGGCCACCAGTACCAGGTCTCCGTGCAACGTGCCGCCTGAATCGACTGCGCCGGTGCGGTAAATGCGCGTGTGAAAACGGTAGTCGGGGCCGAGCAGCGAGATCGCGGTCCCTTCGGTGAGCAGCTTGGTCGTGGAGCCCGGCACGAAGAATTGCTGCTCGTTCATGCGGAAGGCGGGCTGGTCGTCATCCAGCGCCCAAAACTCCATGCCGAAGCGGGCGTGGGCGAATTCCGGGCGGCTCATGATGGTCTCGACGCGCTGCTGAAGAGACGCCGGGGGCTCGGCAGCGACAGACCAGGCCAGCACTCCTGCGGCGGCGAGAATGCGAGCGGTTCTCATTGGACCGAGGGATCGGCCGCCGTTGCCGGCGCGGGCTTCGGCATGTCGTTGAAGTGCAGAATCGAGTTGGCGAGCATGTTGAACTCGCCCAAATTCTGCCACCGGTAGGCGGGATTGGTGGCGAAGAGAATGACTCTTCCCTGCCCCACAGGCTCGTCAACGATGGCAGGACGGCCCCGGGTTTCGGCAACACCGCGCATCAAGCCGCTGAGGACGCTCTTATCCTGGCCGGGGAACTGGGCCAGCACCACGCGGCGGCGCTCGGCGGGGGGAACGGTGAGGAGCGGGCCGCCGGCCCAGCGCACGGGGACGACGCGCTGCGTATAGCCATAGAAGATCGGGTGACTGGGGTTGGCGACCTCGCACTCCACGATGGGGCCGGGCGCATAGAATGCCGCGGACGTACGGGCGGCGTTGACGGTGGGAGTGATGCCCATTTCCGCGGGCAGAAAACTGGCGGCGCCCAGCGTGATCAGCACGCCGCCTTCATTGACGAACTTATCGAGCTCGGCCAGGCCCGGCAGGCCCATGCCGCCGCTGATGTCTTCGGATGCGCCGTATTCGCCCAGGCTGGGGAACTCGGCCGACTTGGTGTAGGCGTACGGCTTGCCCTTGGACTCGATATCGAAGATCAGCGACTTGGCGCCACCGCGGCCCTGGCTGGGGATTACGATCACGTCGTAGGCGCCGCGCAGGCTGCCCTTGCGGATGCGCTCCTTGTAGATGAGGTCATACGTGAGTTCGAAGTGATCCAGGGCGTAACGCACCCAACCGACGTCCTGCGTGCTGCCCCACGTGCTGAAGACGGCGAGACGCGGGATATCGACCAGATGCTTCTTCGCGTCGGGCGTCTGGGCCAGGGCCACTGCCTGCAGCCCGAGCTTTTCGATTTCACTTTTCGCGCGGGGACTGGCGGGGAGCAGGAACGAACCGGCGGGCAGGTCGGTAGCGCCGTTCTTATAAGGTTGCTCGATGGCTTCGAACGGGACGTCCTTCAAGCGGTAGCGGAGGGTGGCCAGCGAATTGGATCCGTTGTGGAGCACGGCGTAGACGGGGCCATCGCCCTTGACAGCACCGGCGATGGTGAGCATATCGACCGGTTGCACGGGCACGTCGAGAATGGCTTTGTCGGCGATCTCCTGAACATCGGCGTGGCTCATCAAGCCCATGGTCCAACCGGTGTCGTCGTAAGTGGTGAGGTTGGGGTCGGGATAATTCTGCTTCTCGAGAAGGATCTTGGCGAGGCGTCCGTAGGGCTGGTTGCGCTTGACGATGAGGGAGCCGGCGGGCCAGGTAGCTCCATTGAGTTTAAATTCGGTTTTGGCCTGGCCAACTTCAATGCCTTGGGTGCGCAGGACGTTGACGATGAAGGCGACGCGGGTCATGTCCTTCTGGCCGGCGGGAAGCACGTAGCCGTAGGGCGCTTCCCTGGAACCGGCATCGATCGAATTACGGCTCTTCTTGTAGAAGTTCTCGAGCACGGTCTTGGAGAAGGCGGCGGTGAGTTCGAGCGCGGAGAGCACGCCGGTCTCGGAGTAGTTCGTGTTGTTTCGCATAGACCACTCCAGGTTGCGCGGTGGTGGCAGAGGACGGTACCAGTCGCGCGCGGTCATGCCGCCGCGCCCGCCGCGACCGCCACCGGCATCCGGGCCGCCGCGCCCGCCGGCTGCCGGCTCAGGTGGCGCGCCGCCGGCATCGGGACCGCCAGGTCCGCCCGGTCCGCCGGCGAGGTTGCGCCGCATGGTGTTGGCGCCGCCGTTACCCATGATCTCGTACATGCGTACCATGCCGTTATGGTTGGACGACATGAAGCCGAGATAGCCGGGCGACCACATATCGACAAAGGCGTGCGTCCAGACGCCGGGCATGCCATAGCCGATCATCTTGGTCAGCTCGAATTCGGAGAACCAGGGAAGCTCGGCGTAGAGGATCGGGTCGAGCGTCGGGTTCTGCGGGGTCTGGCCGCTGAAGGTGTAGAGCAGCGGTTGGGATTCGTGCAGGTCATGCATGATCGGCGGATGCCATTGCAGATAGAACTTGAGCCAGTTGAGCATGGTGACCTGCGAGTAATTGATGTCGCGATTGTTGTCGTGGAAGATGTACTTGCCCCAGTAGGGAGGGCCGGGGGCGCGGTCGTTCTCGTTCTCTTCGGTGAGTTTGTACTTGTTGTACCAGTCGACGTAACGGTCGCGGCCATCGGGTTCGGCGACTGCAGACATCATCACGATGACGTTCTTGCGGATCTGATCGTAGAGCGGCGAATCCTCCACGGCAAGGCGGTAGGCCAGTTCCATGAGCATTTCGGGCGGGCCGGTTTCGGCGGAGTGCAGGCCGCCTGTGAACATGTAGATTGGCTTGGCCTGCGCGATGATGTCGCGTGCCTGCTGTTCGCTGAGGCCGCGCGGATCGGCGAGCCGGGCCAGGTACCCTTTGTATTTGTCGAGGTTGGCGATGGTGTCTTCGTCGGCGACCACGGCCACGATTTGTTCGCGGCCTTCATCGGTGACGCCGGCGGGGAGCACCTTGACGCGCTTGGAGGCGGCGGCGAGGGCGCGGTAGTAGCGGCCGAGATCGGCGGTCTTAGTGAGCTTTTTGGGCTGGCCGACATAGTAGCCGAGGATGTCCCTGGTTGCGGGGACGCCGGCGGCTTTGGGCAAGTGATCGACCAGGGGGCTCGTGAACTGCGGAGCGGTGGTCCACTCCTTGACCACCTTGGCGTACTCATCGTCCGTGGGCTGTCTGGTTTGGGCGAAGGCGACGCCTGCCGCGATCGTGGCGAGGGCGAGAAATCGGGTGATTCGGGACATTAACTCAAGATACTCCGATGCGTGGGGGAAAGGGGCCGGGGTCGATGGCCGCGAAAGTGAGCAGCCTCAACGATGCACATTTCTACAAGGTGCTGGGAAGTACCTGCCCGCTTTCGCCGCAGATCAGGGGCCCGCCTCGAGTCGCACTGGGCAGGTTCCGCGTACTCGTACTTACGGTACCCATTTCCTCGTTGACATACCACTCCTTGAAGAATAAAGTATATCGAGGTCCGAATATATGAAAACTGGAATATTGCTGTTTTCGTGCATGTTGGCCAGTCTGCAAACTGCGCCCGGTTCGGAATCCGTAGTCTACGCGAACTTTACGCCGGGTGATGTGCCCTCGGGGCCAATGGGCGGATGGCGTCTCGGCGGTGGCGCGATCGGCGGTACCAGCGGCACCATGGTCGGTTTGCTTTTCACCCCATACACCACAAAAGCGTTGAGCCGGATTGAGATCGTAGCGGATCGCGAAAGCGGAGGCACCACACTACACGGATTCGTGATGACCAACAACAGCGGTCCGGGGACTATCGTCGAGACCTTAACGTTCTCGCCCACGTCGTCCGATCCCACCGTTCTGTCGGCATCTTCCAAGTTCTTCCCTATTCTGAACGCGTCGCAACAGTACTGGTTCGTGCTTGCGCCACCGGACCTGGTAAACGACAGTTTCTTCTGGTTCCGGCACGCCAGCCAGCCGTTTACGACGATTGCGTACCGCCAAGGTGTCTCCAGTGCGTGGAGTGTCTATGACGCATACGGAGCGATGCTGAGGATCTACGGTACCGACAACGCGAGGGCGCAAATCACTTTCCCCCCGCCCGGATCAACGTTGCCCGGCACAAACGCAACGTTCAGTTGGTCCCCGGGGAACAGCGCGGATAGCTACTGGCTGGATGTGGGCAACACCGCCGGCTCGGGAGACATTTCGGCCGGAGCCACCTCCGCGACTTCCCGGACCGTCGGCAACCTGCCGAGTGACGGCCGCACTCTTTACGTCCGGCTTTGGACACACATCGCCGGCGCGTGGCAGCCTCCGATTGACTATGTTTACAGGACATTTTCAAACGCCACGTGGCAGGCGATCGACCCGGCCGGAGACGCGCCGCAATTCACAAACCTGGTCACGGCCAGCGCCAAGGTGGCGAACGGAGAAGTGAAATTCAGCGTCCGATACTTCCCAGGAGATTTCAGCCCCACCAAGTCTGCTTTGGACATTAGTCTGGACACGGACCAGAACCCGGCGACCGGTCATCCGGGCATTGCTTCCAGCGGCACGATCGACAGCGCGGTTCTCGGAGCCGACTACATTGTAGAAATGGGGGGAAGCAATTACGGCAGCCTGGCGTATGTCTACAAGTACACCGGCCCACCGATTAATACTTTCACTTTCATCGGGTCAAAAACCGTTCAGTTCTTCTCGGATGGAATGGACGTTAGCATACCCTTGTCGATGATCGGGAACGACGATGGCTTGCTGAATTTCAAAGTCGTCAGTCAGGTGGATCTTGGTGGAGGAGGCTACACGGGCATTGCCGATGTCATGCCGGACGCAGGACTTTTGCCTGCCACGTCAGTCAGTGCGGGAGCGGAAATAGTCGCTCCGCAGGCTGGATCGGTGATCGCGGGCTCCGCTGTGACCTTTACGTGGAGCGCCGCGTCGGGAGCTTCGGGCTATTGGCTGGATGTGGGAACAGCACAAGGCCAGGGGACCATCTTTGGGCAGAATGTCGGGCTGGCTACCAGCCAGGTGGTGGCAGGGATCCCCACCAACGGGACCACAATTTACGTGCGCCTGTGGACACAGTCGAGCGGGGTCTGGCGCTTTAACGACTACACCTACACAGCGGGCGGCGTGACCAAAGCCATCATGACCGCTCCCGTACCGGGTTCCACGCTGAGTTCGGCCGCCACGTTCATCTGGAGCGCCGGCGCGGGGGCCTCGGCATACTGGCTGGACGTAGGAACGGCGCAGGGGTTGGGGAACATCTTCGGCCGGAATGTGGGGTTGGTGACAAGCCAAGCGGTGACCGGAATTCCCACCAACGGCGGCACGATCTGGGTGCGGCTGTGGACTCTGCTAGGCAACGCCTGGCAGTACAACGACTATACCTATGGCGCTGGCTCCAACCCGACCAAGGCCGTACTGTCCAATCCCACGCCGGGCTCCACGCTGAGCGGCTCGAGCGTGACGTTCACGTGGGTTGCGGGCTACGGGGCTTCGGCTTACTGGCTGGACGTGGGTCTTGTGCAAGGCCAGGGCACTATTTTCGGCGCAAACGTTGGCCTCGCGCTGAGCCGGACTGTGAACGGCATCCCGACGAACGGAGCCACCATCTATGTGCGGCTTTGGACGCTGACCGGCGGGGGCTGGCAATTCAACGACTACTCCTACATGGCGGCAGGTGGCGCCACCAAAGCCACGATGATTACTCCGGTGCCGGGTTCAACGCTGAGCGGTTCGACGGCCACTTTCACCTGGAACGCGGCCACGGGAGCCTCGGCGTACTGGCTGGACGTGGGGACAGCGCTGGGCCAGGGGAACCTCTTTGGACGGAACGTGGGCCTGGCGACGAGCCAGACGGTGACGGGGATTCCCACCAACGGCGGCACCGTCTACGCGCGGCTGTGGACCCTGACCGCCGGCGTATGGCAATCACCGTTGGATTACACGTATCGCGCGGCTCTGGCGATGCCGGTGCGGATAAGCCCGGCGGACGGCGCCGTCTTTAACATCTTCCCGCGGACGATCGTCTACCTTTGGAGCGCGGTGTACGGAGCCACCAGTTACGGGTTGGAGATCGAGTACTGCCAGCCTGGCCGCGTTCAGTGTGTAACCTGGCTCAACACGACGACGGCAGGAACCACCGTAACGAATGGTTTTGTCGGCATGCAGCCGGGCAGGTGGAGGGTCTGGGCGATTAACGGCGCGACGGGCGCCACCAGTGCCAAGACGGACTGGTGGTGGTTCGATAACCTTCAATGAGTGCGCTCACAACGGCAAGTCTGCGAGACCGATTCTCAGATTTTGCGGGCTAGAATTTAGCGCTTCTTCAGCGTAATGCCCAGCCCCTCGCCTTCCATGTAGAACAGCGTTTCCAGTGCTGGATTGGTGGTAACCAGCTTGTCGTAGCCGGTGACCATACCGACGTTGTGGGCCAGAATCAAGCCCCCTGGCCGGACCAGCGGCAACAGCTTATTGAGATAGTCCACATAGCCTTCCTTATCGGCGTCGATGAACAGGACATCGATTGGCTCCTTGATGCGGGCGATGGTCTGATGGGCGTCGCCCTCGACCACGGTCACGATCTGGTCGACACCGGCCTTCCGAAAATGGGCGCGCGCGGTGGCCGCCCGGCCAGCATCGTACTCGAATGTGGTCAACCGGCCGCCGGTCCGCTGGAGGGCGAGGCTTAGCCATAATCCGGAAAGCCCGGTAGATGTGCCAATTTCGACGACGTTCCGGGCGCCAGCCGCCTCCGTGAGCAAGCGCAGCATCCTGCCATCGGCCGCGGGAACATTCTGGAACAGCGCCCCGTTCTCCCGCGCCTCGTTCAAGACGGCCAGGACTCGCTTCTCCGGTTCCGTGTTGGCCAGCGGTGGGGTTTCGGTCCAAGGTCCGCCGCGGAAACCGCCCCGCGGCCCCCGCTGAGCGGCAGTCAAGATCAAGAAGGCCATCGCCACCGCAAGACCAACGACCACCAGAACATGTTTCATCGCGTTTGACCTCCTTTCCGAGCATAGGCCGCTTTGGTCCGCGGCACAATAGAAGACACCGGCATCTGAATTCTGCTATACATGGAATCGGCTGCCAAGGAGAAGCCAACTTGTGAGCGATCGAGCTTCCGTTCTTCGCGCCGCCTTGCAGCGCAGAAAAGCCCTGGTGGTGCCGGGGTGTCACGATGGGCTGAGCGCCAAGATCATCGAAAGCGCCGGGTTCGAAGCCGTCCAGGTCAGCGGCTTCGGTCTTGCCGGGAGCCTGCTCGGCAAGCCCGATGTGGGTCTGGTCGACATGGGAGACATTCTCGACATCACCGGCCATATCACGCGGGCCGTGTCGATACCGGTGATGGCCGACATCGATACGGGCGGCGGCAACGCAGTGAACGCCGCCTCGATTACGGAGCGCCTGATCGAGATGGGCGTGGCCGGAGTCAACATCGAAGATCAGGTGTTCCCGAAGCGCTGCGGCCACATGGAGGGCAAGCAGGTAATCCCCGCCGAAGAGATGGCGGGCAAGGTCAGGGCCATGGCCGACGTGCGCCGGCGGGTCGGCAGGGACATCGTAATCAACGCCCGTACCGATGCCTTCGCCGTGCATGGACTTCGCGAAGCCATCGAGCGCGCCAACCTTTACCTGGATTCGGGGGCCGACCTGGTCTTCCTTGACGGAATCGGCACGCGTGCCGATATCGAACGCGCGGTGCGCGAGATTCACGGGCTGCTCTCGGTGAATCTCATGGATGGGGTCACCGGGGTCAAAACCGAACTCGTCTCCATTCCGGTATTGGCTGCCTTGGGGGTGGCCCGCGTGAGCATTCCGGTGGCGTCCATTCTGGTTATGCACAAAGCGCTGACGGACTTCTTCACGGCGCTGCACGGTTCGTACACCGGCACGCTGGCCGGTGAAACACACTGGCTGACCAGCTTCAAGGACTACACGGCTTTCGTGGGCCTGCCGGAATACCGGGCCATGGAGCACGAGTACCTGCCGGCGCTCGTCGCGACGGGCCGGTAACTTTTGGAGAACTGCCATGGGTATGACGTTAGCCGAAAAAATTCTCGCTCGCGCTTCGGGGCGCGAGCGCGTTGCGCCGGACCAGATCGTGATTGCGAACGTGGACCTCGCCCTGAGCCACGAAAATGCCGACCTGGTCCGAAAAAGCTTCCTGGAGATCGGGGTGGCCCGCGTGTGGGATCCGTCGAAGATCGTCATTGTCTTCGACCATCGCGTGCCGGCCGAGTCCGAAAAAACCGCGACGACCCATCAGGCCATCCGCGAGTTTGTCGCCGCTCAGGGTATCGAGCACTTCTATGATGTCGGACGGGGCGGCATCTGTCACCAGGTGCTTCCGGAGCAAGGCCACGTGCGGCCGGGGATGGTGATCGCCGGCACCGACTCCCATACCACCACGCATGGGGCGTTTGGGGCCTTTGCCACCGGCATCGGCGCCACCGAAATGGCCGGCGTCTGGACGGAAGGCACGCTGTGGTTCAAGGTGCCGGCCACGCTGCGGATCGAAGTGGAGGGCGAGTTCCGCCCCTGGATTTGCGCCAAGGATCTCATCCTCCACATCATCGGCATGCTGGGCGCGGCGGGCGCGGACTACCGGGCGGTGGAGTTCGATGGCCCCGCGATCCGCCGCATGAGCGTAGCTTCGCGCATGGTGCTGGCCAATCTCGCCATGGAAATGGGCGCCAAGGTCGCATTTACGCCAGTGGATGAAACTCTGTTGGAATATCTTCGTCCGCGCGTGCTGGGAAGACTGGAGACGATCGCGCCCGACTCGGATGCCCGTTACGAACGCGTCATTTGCCTGGATGCCGGCGAGGACGTATGGGAACCGCAGATCGCCTGCCCGCATTCGGTGGATCGCGTCCAGCCGCTCTCCGCCGTAGGAGAGGTTCCGGTGCACCAGGCGGTCCTCGGCTCGTGCACCAATGGGCGCCTGGAGGATCTGGAAGTGGCGGCGCGCGTGGTGGCCGGGCACAGTATCCACGCACACACCAGGCTGATCGTGATTCCAGCTTCACAGCAGGTCTATCGCGACGCCATGCGGTTGGGCTACCTGGAGACGCTGGTGGCGGCCGGAGCCATCGTCAATCCGCCCGGCTGCGGCCCGTGCGTCGGAGTACACCAGGGCATTCTGGCAGCGGGTGAGAACTGCGTCTCTTCCACTAACCGCAACTTCCTCGGGCGGATGGGCAGCAAGGACTCGTTTGTCTACCTGGCCAGCCCGGCGGTGGTAGCCGCTTCGGCCGTCGCGGGGAAGCTGGCGCATCCCCAATCCGTCGCAAAGGAGAGTGAACCATGCCTGATGGAAGTCTGAAACTCCGTGGCAGCATCCGGGCCGTATTGGGAGACAACATCGATACCGACCTCATCTATCCGGGCCGATACCTGAACATCACGGACCGGGAAAAGACGGCCGAGCACCTGTTTGAGCTGGCATATCCCCGGATTCGGGCCGAGTTTCAGACGGGCGACTTCATCGTGGCGGGCAAGAATTTCGGCTGCGGATCGAGCCGCGAACAGGCGGCTGCCTCCCTGAAGTTCGGCGGCGCCGGCGCGGTGATCGCCGGCTCGTTCGCGCGCATCTTCTTCCGCAATGCAATCAACCTGGGGTTGCCCGCCGTGGTGGCGCCGGAGGCGGCCGCCCAGTGCTCCGCCGGCGACGAGCTCGAAATCGATCTGGTGGCGGGCGAGATTCACAACCTGACGCGCGGCCGGGTTTTCCAGGCCGCTCCGCTGGACCCGCGCGCGGCCGAGCTGTTGGCCGCCGGCGGTCTGATCCCTTATCTGAAGCGCAAGTACGTAGAAGAAGGGAGGAAGCCGTGTCTAAGCACCGTATAGCCTGGTTGCCGGGCGATGGCATCGGCCCGGAGGTGTGCGATGCCGCCCGGTTGGTCTTGGACGCCGCAGGCTTCGAGGCCAACTACTTCCACGGTGATATCGGGTGGGAGTTCTGGCGGAAGGAGGGCGATGCGCTGCCTCCGCGCACTCTCGACCTTCTGGGGCGGACGGATTGCGCCTTCTTCGGTGCGATTACTTCGAAGCCCGCCGCGGAGGCCGTCCGGGAACTTGCGCCGGAGCTGCAGGCGCGAGACTTGACCTATCGCAGCCCGATCGTCCGGATGCGGCAACTGCTCGACCTGTACGTCTGTCTCCGCCCCTGCCGGGCGTTTCGCGGAAACCCGCTGAACTACCGCGAGAATATCGATCTGGTGATCTTTCGGGAGAACACCGAAGGGATGTACATCGGGGTGGAGTTTCCCAGAGTTCCCGACAGGCTTCTGGCGATTCCTGCCATGAAGCCGATCCCGGCCGATGCCGCGATATCCATCCGCAGCATTACGCATCAGGCATCCCGGCGCATTGTGGAAGCGGCTTTCGAGTACGCGGTGAAGCATGGGCGGCGCAAGGTAACCGCCGTCCACAAGGCCAACGTTCTGCGAGCTACCTGCGGGGTGTTTCTGGAGGCTGCGCGGGAGGTGGCGGCGCAATTTCCTCAAATCGAGTTCGAGACCGCCAACGTCGATGCCATGTGCATGTGGCTGCTGAAGAACCCGCTGAACTACGACGTGATCGTCACCACGAACCTGTTCGGCGATATCTTATCGGACCTCTGCGCCCAACTGGTCGGCGGGATGGGGTTCGGCTACAGCGGCAATCTCGGAAAGAACTATGCGGTTTTCGAACCCACGCACGGTTCGGCCCCTAAGTATGCCGGGCAGAACAAGGTCAACCCGCTGGCGACCATCCTCGCCGCCAAGATGATGGCGGAGTGGCTGGGCGAACGGGAGGTGGCACGCAATATGGAAAGGGCCGTGGCCGATGTGGTGGAACGGGGCGCGGTCCGAACGTACGATCTGGGGGGCAACGCCTCCACAATGGAGATGGCTCAAAGTGTCGCCGAATGCGTGCGATTGGCGCACGCCACGAGGTAAATCAGATGCTGCAAATTCACACGACGCAAAGGCTGGATCAAATCGAATTTGGATTGCGCATGGCTGCCGAACGGCATGGCGGCAGCGTGCTGGCTGTCAGTGACGTCGGCCGGTTATTGCGAGCGGAGCAGAGCCTGCAGGGGGTCGACGCGACCGTCTTCACGGTATGCTTTTCCGACTTGTATACTCCTCTGCTGCGCGCGGACATCCGGTTTGCGGCGTTTCTGCCTAGCCGGATCGCGGTCTGCGCCCGCGGAGACAGTGTTTCTCTCGAAGCTGTGGCCCCCAGGGAGTACTGCCGAATGCTCCACAGACCGGAGATCGAGCCGCTGGCCATACCGTTGGAGGATACGCTGCGACTGGTGATGGAGGAGGCGGCGCACCGGCTGCATCGAGCAACCGAGGCGGGCGGTGTGGCGGCCGAGCACCCTGCGACCGAAGACCAGGTCAATATGCGGGCCGCCCTGCCGCAGCGCGTGGACTGTCGCGGCACGAAAGTCGAGGAACTGGCAGGAGTCGGCGGACACGACTCGCAGGGAGGGTAATTTACTCCCGAGCCCGTGAGGACTGATCTAGCCGGCCGGCCTAACGAAACGGCCCGCTTCGTACCGAGTTCGTGGCCCACAAGTTCGAACACTTGGTAGAATCCTCATTGGAGGCAACGAAAGGCAATTGAACACCGCGGGCCGCACTCGAGATGTGCATCAACTGAGAATCGAACTGAGCGGTAGCCGACCGCCGATCTGGCGCCGGGTTCTGGTTTTCGGGGACATCACGTTGCCGCAACTTCATCTCACCTTGCAGATCGTCATGGGTTGGGAAAACTATCATCTGCACGAGTTCAGAATTGGAGGCAACGCCTATGCGGAACCCGACCCCGAGGACGATCACTTCGGCAGGACGGTGTTGGATGAGAGGCGGGTCCGGCTGCAAAAGCTGATCGCAACCGCGGGCACTTCGTTCGAATATCTGTACGATTTTGGCGATGGCTGGCGACACGATATCACCGTGGAATCGATTCTGCCGGCAACGCCCCGGAAGCGTTACCCGGTCTGCATCGCCGGGGAACGGAGCGCTCCTCCCGAGGACGTGGGAGGCATGGGTGGCTATGCGCGTTACCTCGAAGCGTTGCGGGATATTCGGCATGAGGATCATCGAAGGCTGCTGGCATGGAGGGGGCGGTTCGACCCGGAACACTTTTCCATTCCCAGTGTGAACAGAGCCCTGCGCGAAGCGTTTCCCGTCCGCCCCCTGAGGGCTGCCCAAACGTCTGGCATTCGGTCCCAGCAAACGTCCACGGCGGCGACGTTCGAAGAAGAGTTCGATCAGATTGTGCACTCCCTGATCCACCACAGGCGGCTCCCCCGGCTCAAGGGGAAAAAGTAAGTTCGCCCGCTGGGCGTCTCCGCTCCCTCGTGAGGACCGTACCCTGGCCGGACAGGGATACGGCGTCATGAACGATGGAATGGAACGTAATATCGTACGCAAACTCACTTTTGACGTCCCCGACTCCGCGCGCTATACTCACTCGCCAGAACGTGCATCGTCCATGACATGAAAGGGGGAAGTGTATGAACCCGTCGTTTCAGCATGTGCTTGGCCGCGGGCTCGCGTTCGTAGCTCTTACGGCTCTGCTCACCTGCGCTGCCGTCGCGCAGACGGGTGATGCGGAAATCACCGGCCTGATCAAAGACCCATCTGGCTCCGCCATACCATCCGCCAAGGTCAGCCTGACCAATCCGGATACCGGCGTGGAGCGCACCATTTCCACCGACGCCGACGGCCGCTACCGCTTCTACCCGGTTCCGCCCGGCCGCTACTCGATCAAAGTCGAAGTCAGCGGCTTTAAGACGTCCACCTTGACCGACATGCAGGTCAGCCTCGGCACCCACCTGGACCGGGACATTACCTTGACCGTCGGCAGCGTGCAGGAATCGGTCGCCGTCACGGCGGAAGTTCCACCGATCGACGTCACCCGCAACGACGTCTCGGGTGTGGTCAGCCACCAGCAGATCGACGATCTGCCCATCAACACCCGCCAGTACCTGAACCTGGCGCTGCTCATGCCGGGGACCTCGCAGGACTCTTCGCGCACGTTCTACAACAGCGTACAGATGGGCGGCTCCAGCCACTATTGGGCCAACGGCTTTAACGTGGATGGCGTCACCAACACATGGGCCGAGATGGGGGAGCCGCGGCAGAATTTTCCCAAAGGCGCGGTGGAGGAATTCAAGGTCAACACCATTCAGTATTCGCCCGACAAGGGACTCTCCGCCGGCGGCATGATCAGTATCGTCACCAAAAGCGGCACCAATCAGTTTCACGGCGAGGTTTTCGAGTACGCGCGCGACGAGATCTTCAATCACGACAACGCCTTTGACAAGGCCGCGGAACAACAGATCGGCATCAGCAAGAAGCCTTTCCGACGTAATCAATTCGGGGGCAGCGTGGGCGGACCCGTGGTGAAGAACAAGCTGCACTTTTACGCCGCTTTTGAGCGCACCCAGACCACCGATTCCTACACCATCTACACGGGTGCCACCGGCCACCAATACTATTCCGCGCTCGAAGGCGTGCATGAAAGGCCCATCCACGACCAGATGGTGAACGCGCGCGCCGACTACCAGATCGGCAACAACCAGCACCTCTTCGGCCGTTACTCGCAGGAATGGAACCTGATCACCTGGAACGGTTGCGGCGGCGCTTCCATGGCCGCTTGCTACGATGGCCAGATCCCACGCCACTCGGTGGTGATCGGCCACACCTGGAACCCGCGGCCCACGATCGTCAATGAGTTCAGGTTCCAATACGCTTACTCGTCGTACCAGTTGGGGCCTTCGGGCGCGCCCATCTTCACGCAAATGGGCGTCTACCCGCCGGAGCGCCTGGCGCCGCTGCAAATTCAACTGAACTTCCCGAGTTTCAGCTACGGAGACGGATACGCCGACGTGGGTGTGGAGACCCGCTGGCAGTGGAAGGACGATCTCAGCATCGTGAAAGGCAAGCACACCATCAAGCTCGGCTTCGATGTCAGCCGCGTGCCGTTCGGCGACGATGCGCCCAACCAGATGAAAGGCACCTACACTTTCGCACACGACCACGTCTTCAACCCTAACGACCCCGCCACGCTGGCGGCGCTGGCCGCTTCCAACGACGCCACCCAGTTCACGGCAACCCTGCCGCCCATCTATACGCGCGACGACACCACCCAGGCCGGCCTCTACGTTCAGGACGAATGGCGCCTGCGCCGCAACGTCACGCTCAATCTCGGTCTTCGGTGGGACCGCCAGATCGGCTCCTTCAATGAGCAACTAAAACCGGGCTCTCTCACCTTCAACGGCGCGCCCATCAGCATTCCTTACCTGGGCGACCCGAGCCAGCGCGGTTCGAAAAAGAACTTCGGGCCGCGGGTCGGGCTGGCCTGGGACCTGCGCGGCAGCGGCAAAGACGTGATCCGGGCCGGCTACGGCATTTACTACCAGAATCTGCAAACCCTCCAGAACTTCGCCGAGCTGCGCAACCTGGCGCAATGCTCGGTGCTGATCAAGAACCCCGCATATCCCGACCCATACGGCGGCCAGAGTGCCACCTCGTATTGTTCCAGCGCCGCTCCCACGGTGACCATTCTCGACCCGGATTATCGCAACCCTTACTCGCAGCAGTTCAACCTCGGCTACTCGCGCGAGTTGACGCACGATTTCTCCATTCACGTGGATGGCGCTTACAGCCGCACGCTGCGCGACTATCGCACGGTGGACCTGAACTATCCCATCAACGGCGTACGGCCCTTCCCGCAGTTCGCGCGCATCCTGGACCACGCGCCCATCGGCCACGCCAAATACAAGGCACTGTACGTGCGCGCCGAGAAGCGGTTCGCACGCCGCTATCAGTTCCTGGTCTCCTACTCGCTCGCCAGCAACCGCGATGACAGTCCGGAGGCGCAGGTCACCACACCCGCCAACTACAATCTAGACTGGGGACCGGCCGGCGCGGACCGCCGACACAACCTGGTAGCCAGCGGCTCGGCGCAATTGCCCGCCAAAGTGACCGTGGGCGTGGTCTGGGCGATTCGTTCTTCCCTGCCCTTCAGCGCGCTGTCCAACACGCTCGATGTGGATGGCATCCGGCAGTATGTTCCAGGCACCACGCGCGACCAGGGCAACCGCGATCTCAATATCGGTCTGGTGAACGCGTATCGCGCGACGCTCGGTCTGGCCCCGCTGAGTGCGTCGACCTTTGACAGCAGCCGCTTCAACAGCGTCGATATTCTGGCTTCACGGCCCATCTGGGTGAAGGAGCAGCGCCGCTTCGAGCTGGCGGTTCAGGTATTCAACCTGTTGGGCACGCAGAACCTGGGAGTGCCCAACGGCCAACTGGTGGCCGGCGGCAACATCAGCAATGCGACGTCGCTCAGCTTCGGCAAAATTCAAGGAGCGTTCAACCTGCAGCAGGCGGAACTCTCGGCGCGCTTCGTGTTCTAACGGCACGCCTGTCGCAGAATCGGCAGGCCGGCCAGGGTTGGCCGCGGACGGGGTGCATCGCTACCACGGCCTCGAGCGCGCCACCGAAATCCCGCGCACTTCCTTCGGCCACTTTCCGGAGACCGCGCAGTAGAAATGGTAGAGCGCGCCCTCGTGGTAGACCACCGAGGGCTTGTGCGCGTAGGTGGAATCCACCGATCCTGGCGGGCCCACATCCACCAGGATCCGGGCGGCCTTGGCCGGGTGGAACGGGTCAGTGCCCACGGCCAGCAGGTCCCGCGCTTTGCCCGCTGTATCGAGGCTGTAATAGAAGAACACCCAGCGGCTGCCGTCCACCAGCACGCACGGATCGCTGGCGAAGCGCTCATCCCAGCTTCCGGCGGGCCCGTTGGGAATGGTCGGGTTACCCTCGTAACGCTTCCAGCTCTTCAGATCGTTAGAGCTTGCCACGCCGGTCTGTTCGCGCCAACGGGCGCCCTTGGTTTTGGCGTTGTAGAAGAGGTGATAGGTGCCGCGATGCTCCACCAGGCAGGGCTTGTAGAGGCCGCCGTTCTCCCAGGCGGCTCCGTCCTCCGGCCGCAGGCAGGGGTCGGCAATCTCCCAGTGCATCAGGTCGCTGCTCCAACACAGCCCGATGACCGCCGGGCCCTCCTCGAGTCCGGCGTTGGGATACGCGTGGTATACCCCCAGAAAGCGCCCGCGCACCTTCTTCAACTCGCCCGCCGACCGCATTTCGTTGGCGCGAACGATCCAGTTCATCGCGATGTTGTAGCGGGTCACCGGCGACGAAGGGTCGCGCCGCAGAATGCAGCCCTCTTTTTTCCAGTCCACCAGGTTGTTCGAGGAAGCCAGGCCTGTCTGATAACCCGTGCCATCCCACGAGACGTACGTCATATAAAACCGGCCGTCGTGATGAAACACGAACGGGCAGTCGACGGTCCTGCTATCGAACGCCTCGGGCTCCTTCGAAGCCTCCAGCACCAACCGGCCGTATTTGTAAGGCGTCTCGTATCGCGCGGTATCGGCCGGAGTTTGCCCGAACCCCGCGTGTTCCAGTCCTGCTATGAGCGATGCGGCCAGCAGGCCGCGGCGGGAAAAACGTGGACATGGCATAATGTGGCGTCTGGGGTGATTCTACTATGACTCGGCGAACCTTCCTTGGAACTACGGCATCGCTGGCGATGGCCGCTGCCGCGCCAGCCCCGCGCCGTAAGTTGCGGGAATTCAGCTACTCCCAGGTCAAGGTGACCAGCGGCCCGCTGGCCGCGCAGTATCGGCGCCTGCACGCCCACTTCCTGAAGCTCGACGAGGATCGCCTCCTCAAGGTCTACCGCCAACGGGCCGGGCTCCCCGCGCCGGGCGCCGACATGGGTGGCTGGTACGACGCTGAAGGTTTCGTGCCCGGCCACCTGATCGGCCAGTTCGTATCCGGCCTCTCGCGCTTCCATGCCAACACCGGCGATGCCGAAGCTGCCGCCAAAGCGCGCCGGCTTGTGGAAGGTTACACGGCCGCATTCGAACGGGACGGCAACCCATTCGCCAGCCCCAAGGCTTCCACTACCTGGCCCTGCTACATCCTCGACAAATACGAAATCGGCATGTTCGATGCCGCCACGCTCGCCGGCATCGAACCTGCGCGCGCGCTACTGCCCCGCATCATCCAGGCGGCCACCCGCTTCATTCCGGACCACACCTACGACCGCGGCCCCAACAGCCCGAAGCAGGCTCCCTACGACGAGCCGTACATCCTTCCGGAGAACCTGTTCAAGGCACACCAACTGACCGGCGACCGGCGGTTCCTGGAAATGGCGAAGCGGTATCTGCTCGACCACGAGTTCTTCAACCCGCTGTCCGAGGGCGTCAACATCCTGCCTGGCAAGCACGGCTACAGCCACGTGATCGCGCTCAGTTCGGGCGCGCTAGCCTACGAAGTTCTCGGCGACCCCAAATACCTGCGTGCCATCGCCAACGCCTGGGACATGCTCGAGCAGACTCAGCAATTCGCTTCCGGCGCGTGGGCGCCGAAAGAGATCATGGTGAATCCGCACTCCGGCGAACTCGGCGCCAGCCTCACCACCACGCGCGACCATTTCGAGACGCCGTGCGGTTACTATGCCCACTCCAAGCTGGCGCGGTACCTGCTCGGTCTCACCGGTGAGGCGCGCTACGGCGATGGCCTGGAGCGCGTCCTGCTGAACACCATTCTGGGCGCGATCGATCCCGACGAGGACGGCGGCTACTTCTACTACTCCGACTACCAGGCGCGCGCGCAGAAAGGCTACTACCATCGGAAATGGCCCTGCTGTGCCGGCACACTGAGCCAATCGGTGGCCGATTATCCGCTCGACCTCTACTTCCACGATGAGCGCGGGATTTACGTCAACCTGTTCGCCGAATCCGAGGTCCATTGGAAGACCAACCAGATCCCGGTGAGGCTCACGCAGCATACGCGCTACCCGGAAGCCGAAACCATCGAATTGCGTGTGGAACCGGCCTCGCCCGCCGAGTTTTCGGTGAACGTGCGCATCCCCGGCTGGCTTGACCAGCCCGCGCAGATCTCCATCAACGGCAGGCCGGCTAACGTGAAGGCCGACCGCGGCACGTTCGCCACCCTCCAGCGTCGCTGGCAAAAGCACGACACCGTGGAACTCACGCTGCCGTTCGGCTTCCGCGCGGTGGGGGTCGACGACCGGAATCCCGACACCGTCGCCGTGATGCGCGGACCGGTGATGCTGACCGCCATCGACCCGCCGGCAGACCTTGCGGCCACGGCCTCGGCTTTCGCCGTCATGAAGCCGGTTCCGGGCAAGCCCCTCGAGTTCGATTGCAGCACGGCATCGGGCCCCGTGCGCCTGCAACCCTTCTATCAGGTGCAGCGCGAGACTTATACCACCTACTTTCGGCGGCTGCGCGATGCCTGAAGCGGCGTTGTGGCATGCTCGAACGTGACTTCATAGATGTCGGCTCCGCCCTGCGCTACGCTTTTGATCGACACGGATTGCAGCGCGCCAAGCTGTGCGATTACCGTTTTCAGTTGAGGCAACTGCCGGCGCGTGAGGCCGGCGAGTTGTGCGCTCATCAGATCGTGCCTCGGCTCTCCGAGGTGCAGTTCCTCAATCGAACGGCGAACCGCGGCTTCGGTTCCGTTTGCTCCCGGAACCGCTTGGCGACTTCGGCGTAGTGAGCCTCGGTGTCATCCAGAGCGCGTCTTGAGTGTGGCCTGGGTCGCCACACCCTGTGGATCTACGTCGAAGATGACCTGTGCGTCCCCAATCTCGAGGAAGTTATATGTTGGCGGAACTGGGATCAAGGGAGGAGGAAATTCAATTCCAGATCCGCCGCTTGACATGCACGGCTCCGGCGCAGGCAAGAACCAGCCAAAGCGGCGTGGTGCGCGGTTCAGGCACGGGAGATACCGGGGCACCGGAGGGTCCAAGAATCCCGGCGGTAGCGATGGCACCGTTGCTGCCGAGAAAAGTTACTTGCGGCTCGACAAAGGTCAGCGCGTTGGTTTCAATCACGATATCCACCGTGCTTTCGCCAGGTACGACGCCGGGGAACATGAAGCCAACAAGGTTGCCATCCGCAGACCGGTTTACGGCGTTGGGAATGGTCGCGGGGTCGCCACTGTTGCAGAAGCCGCCGTCGTCGATACCGCACAGCGTCGCAGAGCCGACGGAAAGCGTGTCGTAGCCCGCTTCGGCCCGGAAGGCGCTGAACCCGGATTCGGTCACGCCGGTTAAGCTTTGATTGGCGTTGCCACTCAACTCGACCTGGAAGAGAAAGTCCACGCACCCCGAACAAAAGACGTTCGCCGGGTCGTTCTCTACCTGTTCGTAAAACTGCCCGAAGAAACTTCCAGAGCCCCAGGTTCCCGACAGCGACGCGAGGACCGGGCGAGCCGGCGGGCCGCTGGAGTACCCGAGAACAAACGGGTCCGGGGTGCCCGACGCCCCCGGCAGCAGTTCGCCTGCATTCGCGGTGGGCAATATCCACGCACTTCCCAGAAACCATACGAATGGCAACAACCGTGCTCGTCGTGGCTGGAAGCCGAACAGCGGTGCCCTATTGTCTCCGCCGAGGGACCCGGCACCTGTGTCGCACGGGCAACCGGCTGAAAAATCGTCCCACCATTCGCGGTCCTCAGGGTGATAGAGAGGTGGAGCGCCTGTGGATGGGTGCACAGTTCGAAACGCCTGCCACGCCGCTTGCCGCAAGACGTCCACCAGCGTGACGTCAGTACGTTTCGTCCACTCCAGGCACGTGTTGATTTGATCGAGCCGGGCATTCATCCGGTCGAAACGCTAGTCGTGATCGGATTTAGCTTCGAGCCTGGCTTCGATGCCGCAGCATCTACTTCCGCTCCGGCGCCCAGCCCGCGCTCGCGTCTTCCCATTTGTTGTCGGTCAACTGCCGGACATCGGAGCCGCTCGCCCGCATGGCGAAGATCTCACCATACGGCTGCGGCACTCCCTCATACATCGCCATCTCGTCTTTGAACCCCTTGCGGCCGCTACTGAACACGATCCATGCGCCATCGGGCGACCAACTGGAATGCGCATTGCTGCCAGCCACATTGGTCAGCCGCTTCAGGTCCGTCCCGTCAGGCCGGATGGTGTAGAGTTCGAACCGCCCGTCGCGGTCGCTGGTGAAGAGGATAACGCCTCCATGTGGCTGCCATTGCGGGAAATTGTCGTAGTGTGAGCCGTCGGTCAGCGGAGTGGTCTTGGCGTCGGCCAGCGTGCGGATTACCAATTGCTTGCCGCGCCGGTAGACGACTTGTTTTCCGTCAGGTGACCAACTCGGAAAGCCGTTGTTGACGCCATCGTCCACAATGGTCTGAAAACCGGAACCGTCCGGCTTGACCGTGGCAATTTGTGAGGCGGGCAGGCCCGGCGCACGGAAGTAGCGGCCGACACTGAAGAGGATCACATCGCCAACCGGTGACCAGCTTGCGTCGAACGCCGACACGCCTTTCTCGTGATACAGCGTTTTCTTCTCGTCGCCCTCGGAATTCATGATTTCGATGCTGGTGTCGCCGGGGTTCGTGCCAACGCCGGTGTACTGGCTGTAGAGCAAATGCCGGCCGTCGGGCGAGAAGCTCGGGAATGGCTCGCTCAAGAAGAGTTCGAATTCGGGATCGTGACTCGCGGTCGGGATGAGGTGTTCGGTCATCGCCGGCTTGAGCATGCGTTCGTAAACCAGGTGCGCGCCGTCAGGCGCCCAACTTGGGTTCCGCACCACCCCGGTCACGACAGATACGATGCGCCGGTCCGGATGCCAGATCTTGATCCCCTGGTTGGCTCCGCCCCGAACGGCGTAACCGATTCTCCCGCCAGAGAGCCATTTGGGTGAGAGTTTGGTCTCGTTCGAAGCAGTGTACTGAGTACGCTCTCCCGTCGACATATCGACCGACACCAACTCCGTACGCGACCTGGCCGATTTCGCCAAATAGGCGCCAGTCTCGTCGGTTTCGTAGAACAGGATTCGTTTACCATCCGGCGACCATGCCGGGCTCCCCGCGACTCCTCCTGTCTTGGTGACCCGCCGCAGTCCACTTCCATTGGGGTGCACGATATAGATGCCGGTCGATTGGAGGATTTCCCATTGCCCGGGGAAGACGCCGGGCGTGGCGTCACGGTCGGAACTAAATGTTATCCAAGCGCCGTCGGGCGACCAGGCGGGCCGGAAGTTGCCGGGTTGCCCGCTGGTGAGGCTCGTACACTTCTTCGTGGCCAGGTCGACGAGCCACAGATTCGCCGTTCCGGAACCGCGTGTGGAGATGAAGGCGAGCGAGCGTCCGTCCGGAGAGAGTGTCCCCTGGTCGTCAAAGTCGGGAGCGTCGGTCAGGCGCTCCAGGCCCGTGCCATCGGGGTGGATGCGGAAGATGTCGGACAGGCCGCCGCGCTCCTGCGTGAAGACCACCCACCTGCCGTCAGGCGAATAGGAGGGCGAATACTCGATCCCGACATGCGGCGCCAGAACCCGTTCGTTCTTCCCATCCGCATCCGCGATCACGATCTCGATCTCGGGCATCAGGAACCGGTTAAACAGGACCCGGTGCTTGGGCGGCGCCGTCTGAGCAAATCCCCCCGCCATGCACAATAACGTCGTCAGAACATAATCACGCATCCTTCAATCCCCCTTCAATCGGCGGGCCGCCACCGAATTGATCCAGTATGCCAGCTCTAAGGCGCTGGAGCAGGAACCTCGATTCCAGCGGCGAGCCTCTTGTCCCCAAACACGCCCACATCCGTGCCGTTCACGACAATCCGATATTGCCGCGCCGCCACCGCTCCGCGAAACACGACCACGGGTTTGCGTGTCCACACAAAGGGGCTGGTCATGGTCAACCGGATCCGTCCTTCGGCGATGTCGCACTCCGTGATGTCAATTCCGTTCACGCCGACCGCGCGTCCGAAGGCGATATCGACCACGGCATCGTGAAGGAAGTCCTCCTCCAACTCAATGCCAGCCATTCCGCTGCCGGTGCCCCAGTGGAAACTGCTCACGCCCGCTTTCCGGCCGTATCCGCCATGCGCCCAGTTCTCCGACGGGGAGATGGGAAACTGGGACCGCAGGGCGGAGACCCCACGCTCCAGGTACTCCGGCCTGCCGGTGGCACGGTAGTAGTCCAGGATGACACTGCCCGCCTGACTCTGCCGCGCATCGGACCACTCGGCATCCGAGTTCTGCGTGGTGAATCCGCCGAGGAGCATAGAGGGGCCGGTGAGATTCTCCAGTGCCGGATTAGTCCAGGATTGCTGGTAAAGGAGAAGGTAGTCCAGCAACGCCTCCCCCTTCTTGAGGAACTCGCCTTTCCCGGTGGCGCGATGGGCCAACAGAAATGCCTCAACGGACGGGATCAACGCCAGGTTATTGGCGGGCCACTGCTGGGTCTTCTGGTCGAACGAAATCGTCCGCGGGCTGCAACTGAAGAAGGTTTCGTAGTCGTACCACTTGCGCTGCGGGGTGATCTCCCTCTCCAGAAATTGGAGCGCGCGCAGGCCCGCTTCGAGGTATCGCGGATTCCGGTCCGCGGAGTACAGTTCGAGCAGGAAAAGTGCCGCCGGTCCAGTCTCGGCCATGAGCATACGGGAAAGCTCGGCCTGCGTAGCGCCCGCTTCGTCGAATCTGGTGGGGATCATCCCGTCGTTGAGTTGTCTCGCCATCAGGAAGTCGGCCAGCCGGCGGCAGCGGGGCAGGATGGCATCACTGAATAGCAGGCCGGCGGCGCGCCACTTCAGCAGCCAGTAGGCCGTCCAACTCATGTCATACCCGAGGTAGCCGGTTTTGACGCTGGCGCCCGATCCGTCCCCCGCGGCCCACACCACCGGACCGTTGGTGGGAACGGCGATGCACTTGAATGCCCCGTCACGTCCGGGCGCAGCCAACGCCAGCCGGATCGTATCGGTCGCCATGTCCAGGAGCTCCCGCGATCCGCGGCGCCTGGCGTACAGGGCCATGCCTACGGCGGTGCGTACGCTATTGAACCAGGACGACATATAGACGGAAGGCTTGGGGCGGCCCCATCGAATGGTGCGCACCGCGCCTCCGGTAGAGCCATCACCCAGCGGGACCGCCAGCCACTGTGCCCGGGACTCCTTCTCCCAAACCTGTTTGCGCCAGTCATCCCAGAGGCCAAGGGATTGGTAGGCGTTATCTGTGCCGGCCTGCTGCGCCGCGGCCGCAGCCAATTCGTGGCGCCCGAATTTCTCCCAGTGAAGTCGAACCGCCTCGCGGTAGGCCTCGCCGGGAGGCGCGGCGGCTGTGACGAGCAGGTAGTAGGAATTGACAAAGGGTTGTTCGGCGGTCCAAGAGCGATCGAGGTCGTGCACGAAGACAGAATGGAAGTAGGTGCGGGCGGGGATGAATCCGACCGAGAGCCGCGGTCCGGCGGGTACGTCAAGGTCCAGCGCGTGAGAGCAGCGCTGGATCAACTCTCGAGTGAGCACCGCGAGATTGGGTACGATTCCGAAAGCCCGTTGGCGCTCCTGCGTCAGGATCAGCGGGGCCTTGTACTGCGCGTCCGGATTGAAGCCGCCGATCGATGGGGAGTAGGACCAGTCGGCGTGGCCTTCGAATCGAAAGCTATCCGCCACGGAGTGTAACTCCACCCGGCCGCGAGGCTCCAACCGTGTTTCGACAGCCAACCAGTCGCCCCGGTTCGTAAGCTTGACGGTGCGCGTGATCTCGTGTGGGCCGGCCGAGAGCAGTTCCACCAAAGCGCCATGTTCGATCGAAACGCCACGCAGGGCGCCGGCGAGGGCCTCACCCTGGGCGCCATGCACGGAGACCGGTCCTTCCGTCTCGCCGGCGCTCGCCGCGATGGTGATCCATTGGTTGCCCGCTTTCGCCTGGTATCGCTCTTCCAGGCGGCCGTTGACGGAGCGGACCTCCAGCCGCAGTTGAGCGCCGCTGAGCGTGACCGGCGCGATACTCTGCGCGTGCAACAACGGTGATGTCAGCCACAAGAGGACTACGAAAAGTGCCGGGCGTAGCGACATGGTACGGCTTGCTCCCTTGTGAGATTACCAGAAGACCGCGCCGCGGAGCGGCCAGTCGGTTAGATTAGAGGCATGTCCAAGATTCTTGTGATCACGGGTGACGGCGGCGAATCGTACGAGGCGCTTTATGCGGTGCACCGGTTTCAAGAGGAGGGATGGGAGGCGGTGGTCGCGGCGCCATCGCGCCGGCGGCTGAATCTCGTGATGCACGATTTCCAGCCCGGCTGGGACACTTATATCGAGCGGCAGGGGTATGGGCTGGAAGCCGATCTCGGGTTCGATCAGGTGAATGTCGAGGAGTACGCCGCCGTGCTCATCCTGGGCGGAAGAGCGCCGGAGTACCTGCGCAACAACGCCAAAGTGCTGGACATCGTAAGGGCGTTCGACCGGCAGCGCAAGTGGGTCTTCGCGATCTGCCACGGCGTCCAGGTGCTGGCGGCCGCGGGGTTGACGGCAGGCAAACGGGTAACCTGCTATGAACACGTCCGTCTGGAAGCGGAGCAGGCCGGCGCAACCTTCCTAAGCGACCAAACCGTATGCGACGGCCGTATCGTAACCGCCCAGACGTGGCAATCGCACCCTTCCTTCTATCGCGAGATCTTTGCGCGGCTTGCGGGCCGGGGATAGGGCTGTCGCAAAACACAAGCCAACCGTCGTTGCCCACTACGTTAGCGCATGCCGATTCACATCGATCTTGGCGTCGTCGAACATGCCCAGGCCTAACATGCCGGCGAACTCGATGTGTTCCACCTGGCAGTTGAGGTAGTGGCTGGCGTTGTCGGGCTTGGAGAGCGCGATCGAGGCCATGCCAACCTGGGCTCGCCTGGCGTCGATGGCCTTCCAACCGGTCTTGTCGAGAGCCACCGGGTCGGTGGAGAAGTACATCGTCTTGTGTTCCCACATGTACTCCGGACGGCCGCCCGGGCCTCCGTGATAGGAGGCTTTGACGGCGTCGCAGATGTGTAGCACGGCCTTTTCGCGGATGACGGGCAGGCTCACCACGGATGGAATGAAGACGCCGCAGGCATTGGAGGTGGGGGTCAGGTGGCTGCGGTTCACATTGTTGACCATGCCGTGCGACATGTTTTTGAGGGCGATGGTGACCCCGGCCGACTGATGGTGCTTCAGCACCGGCAGATTGATGAACTTGTTGATGCGGCGGGTGACGAAGCGGGCCACGTAGGACCGGCGAAAATGCGCATCGTTGGGGTTCTCGCCCGGCTTGATCAGCGCCATCTCCATGTAGTGGTCGGGGTCATAGCCTTCCATGTCCAACTGGGTGTCGCTGTACGCCGGGGAGCCGAATTCCATGCGTATACCCGCCGGAACCCACTTATCGATGCCAGCCGCGTAGGTCTCCGCGCGGTAGCGGTTGACCACGAAGATATCTGACGGAGGCACCCCCGCTTCCTTGAGGCCGTCGAGGATGTTGTGGAGCACGAGGGCGTCGGAACAGAGTTTGGCGCCTCCCACCGGGCATACCTTGATGCCGACCACATCTCCCTTCTCGAAGAAGCTGCGCCAGGCGTCCGTCCAGGCGGGCGCGCCGGTCAGCGACGTCATGCCCTTCTCCATCATTTTGCGGATAGGGTCGGATTGATACGCGCCGCCGGCAATACATCCGGGATGAGTCACGGCGATTACGCGGCCGGGGAATGGGCCGGGCATGCCGGGCTTGGTGGTAGCGGCCTTGCTGTGGACTTGGCCGAACGCCACCGAACCGGCCATTGCTGCGCAGCGAAGAAAGTCGCGACGGGGAGTTTTCACAGAGACAATTCTACTCCAGCCCCTTACTTTGCGCTTTCCGCCCCTCACCCCAGTCATCCGGGCGTAGGCGATCAATTGCCCCATGTGCTCGTTGGCGTGTACGATGATTCGCAGGTACATGCCTTCGACCGTGGCATCCCTGTTGTCGACCTTGACGGCGCGTCGCAAGTCGGCCGGCTTGAGGGCGGCGTGCGCCGTCTTTACCGCTTCCAGAGAGCGCTTGAGCCAGTCGATCACGTCCGCCTTGGCGGTCACCGTTTTTTCCAGATCGGGCGAATTCAGTTCGGCCGGCATCTTGGGGCCGGTGACGCTCAACAAAAAGAAGTTGGCGAGGGCGATGTGCATGTACACCTCGCTGGTGGAGCGCACGCCCGCTGCGGGGCGCCACCCGAACTTCCCGGCCGGGGTAGCTTCGGCCAGCGCCACAAGCTGCTTCGACTAAGGACCCCCTACGCGTGAACATGGTTAGGCGGATGGAAACGCCGAACGCGGATTTTGCCCTCGCGCTTGCGGGTCTGCGCGATGTCGTAAGAAGCCTGCATACGCATGAGCGTATCCATCTTCACCCCAAACGCCTTCTCGATGCGGAGCGCCATGTCGCCGGAAAGATCGGCACTGCCGTTCAGCAAGCTCGACAGGGCAGGGCGGGACACATGAAGCACGGCGGCAGCGGCGGTCACCGAAAGGCCCGCAGGCTGAATAATCTCCGTGCGGATAAAATCGCCGGGATGGGGCGGGTTCTTCATAGGCATGGCGTTGCTCCTTCCGTTCTAGTTGTAATCTTCCAAATTCACGTCGCAAACCTCGTTCTCGGCGGCGTCGATCCGAAACTCAGACGCCGGTTGCGCGTTACGCTGAGGCTCCACGTCCCCTTCCGGTCGCCGGTCAGGGTGTGAACCCCCCAGGCCGTCAGCACCCGCAATTCCTCCGGGTTCTCTATATCGTCGAGGTACGCCAGCATCTTGCGCAACTTATCTGCGGTGTCCGGCGGGACTCCCATCGCCTTGTCGTCTTCGTAGAGCCTCTTGAGGCCCTTATGGCCGAAGTTCCGTATTTTCACCAGAATACCGTAAACTGTAGCTTAACACTTGTCAAGCGCGGCGTTAGGGGAGTGTGAATTTCACCCTTTTCAGAGCCGCCGCCTGCCGCTTATCGTCTGACTACCCCACCCTCCTCTGCCAAATTCGCCTTCTGACCGCCCACACCCCCGCCGCCAGGATCGCTGCCACCATCCCCCATCGCATCGCTTCCACCACGAAGCCTACGGTCACAATCGGCCATTGAAAGTGGTATTTGCTCAGCCGGTCGGCCCGATCCAGCATCCAGTGCCAGCCGGTATGCGCCACCAGCGCCGAAAGAATAATCGTCCCCATGCGCTCGGCCACGACAAACCGGAACCCTAGCTCCAGCAGCGGAATCAGCAACACCAGCACCAGAAGCTGTCCCAATTCCACACCAGCATTGAACGAAAGCAGCGACGTCAGCAGGTGCGACCCCGCAAACTGCAGCGTCTGACGAAGCGCGAACGAAAAGCCGAAACCGTGGACCAGCCCAAAGCCGAACGCGATCATCCACCGCCGGTGCAGGCTGGCGCCTACGATGTTTTCCAACGCCATGTAGACGATGGAAATCGCAATCAGCGTTTCGATCAGAGGTGGAAACCAAAGCGCATCCGGGCCCAGGTCGTAGGCGGAGGCGATTAGCGTGATCGAGTGGGCCACCGTGAAGGAGGTCACCACCGGCACCAGCGCGCGGAATCGCCGGAACGGGATCACCAGGCAAAACAGGAAGAGCAGATGGTCGGTGCCGTCGAGGATGTGGAGGAAGCCTTCGTCGACGAATCGCAGCGCCGCCTGGTGCCAGCGCGGGTCCAGGCGGACCAGGCCGGGGTCGCCGGTGAACTCGAAGGCCCGCACTGCACCACCGGGCGGCAGAAAACGCAGCGCCGTGACCACCCGCAGTCCCAGGCGCCCTAGCGCCGGATGGATGGAAAACGCCGACCGGTCGGAACCGATCGGGTACTCGAACCAGACGTCGAGCAGCGTCTGGTTCCATGCGACATTGGTGCCGGCCGGCAGGCTCGGGCCAGAGATGTGCGCCGCCGCCTGATCGTACGACTCGAACGACCGGTCCGACTCCAGCGAGATGCGCGCGCCGGCCACGCGCGGCTTCCCGGGCAGGCGCGTCTGGTCCTCATACAGCTCGATGAAGTCCGAGAGCCACTGGATGGACGCGTCGGGCAGCAGCGGCTCGGTGCGGCCGATGTCGAGGTAGCCGGCGCGCTCGGGGAAGATTACGTCGCGAATCGCTCGCAGCGGGACGCGAACCAGCAGGTTCAAGTGCCGGCCGTCCGGCTTGAGTAAGAGCTGGATCGTTACGTCGTTGGGGATGTCGTGGGCCGCGGCGCTCGGCCCCAAAAACCAAAGCGCCAGAACGAAGACGTAGATGCGTGCCATGGAATCGTATATAATCGCTTGCACGATTGGGACAATGTGAGTAGCTTACCGCGGAAATGGAGGGTTGAGAAATATGAGGCGTGAACTACGGACGGGTTTGACATTCGCTGCCGTGGCGGCGGCCCTAGGGGTTGGCTCGGCGGTGCTCGATACCCGCGCCCATCTGAAGGCCGCCGCGGTGATGGCTCCCAGATTCGAGGTCGATCCGATGTGGCCGAAACCGCTGCCCAATCACTGGCTTCTGGGCAATGCCATCGGCGTGGCGGTGGATGCGCAGGATCACATTTGGATCGTTCATCGGCAGGGCTCGCTCGAAGCCATGGAGAATTACGCCGTTGCCAATCCACCCGGTCCCAAGCGCCAGGCCGGTGTGGTGGAATCGGAATGTTGCGGGCCGGCCCCGCCCGTGCTCGAGTTCGACGAAGCGGGGAATCTCATCGGCCACTGGGGTGGACCGGGCGAGGGCTACGATTGGCCCGAAACGAACCATGGCATTTTCATCGACTACAAGGGCAACGTCTGGATTGGCGGCAATGGCCGCCCTCGTCCCGGGCAGGCCGCCGCGGGTAGGGGCGCCGCTGGACGAGGCGCCGCCCCTTCCGAAAGCCAGCCCGCGCCAGGATACTTCAACGACAACATGATCCTGAAGTTCACCCAGCAGGGCAAATTCCTGATGCAGATCGGCAAGCCCGGAGCGAGTAAAGGCAGCAACGACGTCGACAACGTGAAGGGTGCGGCCAAGCTGTACGTCGACCCGAAGACCAACGAGTTGTACGTGGCCGATGGCTACGGCAACCATCGCGTGATCGTGTTTGACGCCGAGACCGGCAAGTACAAGCGCCACTGGGGCGCCTACGGCAAACCGCCGGACGATACGCCGCTCGGCCGGTACAACCCGTCCGACCCGCCGGCGCAGCAGTTCCGCAACCCGGTCCACTGCGCCGAACTTTCGCACGATGGCCTGTTGTACGTCTGCGACCGCCCCAATGACCGCATCCAGGTCTTCAAGCCGGATGGCTCGTTCGTCAAAGAAGTCTTCGTCGCTAAGAACACACTGGGCGACGGTTCCGTATGGGACATTGCCTTCTCCAAGGACGCCGACCAGAAGTACATCTATCTGGCCGACGGCTCCAACGAGAAGGTTTACATCATTCAGCGCGACACCATGGAGATCCTGACCAGCTTCGGCGATGGCGGCCGGCAGCCGGGCGAGTTCTACGCCGTCCACAGCATCGCCACCGATTCGAAGGGCAACATTTTCACCACCGAAACCTATCGCGGGCAGCGCCTCCAGAAGTTCCTGTACAAGGGCTTGGCCGCCGTCACCAAAAAGGACCAGGGCGTGGTGTGGCCTAAAACCAAATAGCCGCGGCCGCACCTCCATATGGGTTCTTCGGGCGCCGCGAAGCGCGACGTCTTCATCATCTACACCAAGGCCGATCCCTACGAGTCGAAACTGGTGGAGGCCATCAAGGGCCAGCTCTACAACTGGGGTCTGACTTTCTGGGTCTACGAGGATTGGGATTGGGAGGCGGAAGGCGAGGCCGGGCCGCGCTGGCGTACTGACGGGAGAATCGACCAACTCGATCTGGTTCGCTACGCGATGCATCACTCGCAACCGTTCAAGCATCGCCCCAGAGGTCCCGAGCCGGACCGCGAAACGCTTGCCTGGATGTTCGAGCAATGTGGGGCGATCCTGCTGATTGCGCCTCGCGCGGTCGATCCCTCCCCCGGAAGTCGAGTCGAGTTGGAGGTTTTGGAGCGCAACCCGCACCCCGCGATTAGCAGCGTCAGTTGGTATAAAGAGAACGAGCGGCTGATCAAAGACGTCCGGGTAGTGTTTGACTATAGAATGCCGTCCCCCCTCCCACGCGATTTCAGCGTTCCGGGCGAGTCGGCCGCCCGGCTCGCCTGGCTCGCTTGCATGATGGCGCGCCTGACGGAGTGTGGACCGATGGGGTGGGACGTGTTTCGCCAGCTCGCCCGAAGCGATTCGCTGCTAAACCGCACGGCGAGACTATCGCTGCGTCCGGTAAACGTACCGCTGGAGCCCGACTCCTTACGCGGCGCCGTCCTTTCCGGCCAGGCGACGGCTGAGAGTTGCGCCCCGGTGCTCGAGTTCTGGCTTGGCGGTCCGGGTTTCACTGCCGACCATCTGACGTCCGGCAAGCCTCCCACGGACGTTATCGAGGCCTCGAAACTCATGCGGGGAATGCTTCGCGACTGGTGCGCGCAGACGCAGGACCGGTTTCCCGCTCTCCAGGAGCCGTCCGCGAAGATCGGTTTCCCGTTGGGAGCGGCGAAGATGCGGCTCGGCGAGCTGCCCGACGCAGTGGACGAGCTGACGCGAGCACTGGAAGCGCCGGACGGCCAGAAATTCCGGACCGCCGCTCTTTTGGATCGCGCTCTGGCCTGGTCGGAACGGGGTTTCCCGGGAAAGGCCATCGCCGACTACACCGAGGTTCTCAATGATGCTGCTCTGGACGCGGACACGCGCATCGCGGTCCTTCATAATCGCGCTATAGCATGGAGCGCCGCAGGCAAGCATGGCAAAGCCGAAAGCGACCTCGACACAGTTTTGGCTTTCCGGCAGCTAAGTGCCCATACCGAAGCGCTGGCTCGCATATCCCGCGCTCTCGCGAAGTATCGCTTGGACAAGCCTGAGGAAGCCATTGCCGACTATGACCGCATCATCGAATTGAAGAAGGCTCCGGTGGAAGCACGTCTCAAGGCGCTCCTCAATCGCGGTGCGCTGTATGCCAAGCTGGGAAGACACCGCGCGGCGATTGGCGACTACAATCAGACGCTCGAATTGCGGGAAGCGGAGCCCCGGCAGATCACGCTGGCCCTGTTCAATCGCGCCTACTCGAAATCGGATTCGGACGACCCGGACGGCGCGCGGGCCGACTACGAAGAAGCTCTCGCGCAACCGGAACTCGATGGGGACTTACGTAGCGAAATTTTCCGCAGGCTGGCGGCTCTTAAGAGCGGTGCAAGGGGTTCATAGCTTGCCGGCCCTGGCGCCTTGGCTGCTGAATCCCGGCAGCGGGCACCTGGCAATCGCCAGCTACTTCGAATAGTCCCGAAACTGCATTTCCGCGGCCGCGCGCTCCTGTGCCACCGCATCCAGTGGCATGCAGCCGCTGGAACAGACGTGTTCCGAGAACATCTCGGCGAAGGACTCAATCAAGTGCCGGTTGGCCTCGGCCAGGGAGCCAAACTGTTCCGTCCCGGCGAGCTGCCGACCCCAGATCCTGGCTTTCCAGCAGCCTTCCTGGCCGGGTAATGACCACAGATGGACAGGTCCGTCCTCGGTCTGGTGGACGACGCTGATCGGCTCCTGAGCCGAAAATAAGCCAAAAGACTCCATATATCTGCAATGTGGCATGCGGCAATGCGGCGATCAATCCAGGACCGTACCGGGACTTCAGACACCTTTGGGCTATAAGGAGTAGGACACAGCGGTACTGGCCCAACTGGCAGGCGAGGCCGGGAAGGCAGGATTGCTTGCCCACTCCGCTACAATTGTTCGACATGAGACTCGCGCGCGGAACCGCCGGCTTCCTGGCGCTGCTGTCGCTTCAGTGCGGCCGGCCGCCGGAACCCGCGGCCGACCCGGACCTGAAGGCTGAGATCGCAGGCATCCAAGCCATCGACAACCACGCCCACCCGGTGCGCGCCGTCCCCAACGGACAGGCGGCGGACCGCGAATTCGACGCCTTGCCTGTGGACAACATGGAACCGCAATCCGACCCGGTGAACCAACGGCCCGGCGCGCCGCTGCTGGTGGAGGCAGCCAAAGCCCTGTACGGTTCCTCCGCCAAGGAGCGCACCATGCAGGCCAAGGGCGACCAGTACCCGGCCTGGGTGCTCGACCAGATCGGAGTGGAAGTGATGCTGGCCAACCGCGTGGCCATGGGCGCTTCGATTCAACCCCCGCGCTTCCGCTGGGTGCCCTATGCCGACACCCTGCTATTCCCCCTGGACAATTCGAACCTGGCTGCGAAAAATTCCGACCGCAAGTCGTTCTTCGCTCTGGAGGACGCTCTGCGGCGCCGCTACCTGACGGATGCCGGCCTGCCGGCGCCTCCCGCCACGCTGGCGGAATACCTGGCGCGCGTAGTGACGGCCACGCTGGAGCGGCAAAGGCAAGGCGGCGCGGTAGCCGAGAAATTCGAAGCCGCGTATCTGCGCACGCTGGCCTTTGACCGGGCGGATCGCGCCGCCGCCGAGAGCGTCTACCGCCAGTTCGCCGCCGGCGGCGCGGTCCCGGATGCCGCCTACAAGCTCCTGCAGGACTACCTGTTCCGCTACATCGCGGCCGAGTGCGGTCGCCTGGGAATGGTCGTGCACCTCCACACCATGGCCGGCGCCGGAGGCTATTTTGAGGTAGGCGGAGCCAATCCTCTGAATCTGGAATCGGTGCTGAACGACCAGGCGCTACGCCAGACCAACTTCGTCATGGTTCACGGCGGATGGCCGTTCACACGCGAAATCACGGCCCTTCTCCAGAAGCCCAACGCCTACCTGGATTTTTCGGCGCAATCGCTGTTGTTGCCCGCTCCCACGCTGGCCCGTACCATCCGCGAGTGGTTGGAGTTCGTGCCGGAAAAGGTGATGTTCGGGACCGATGCCTATCCTTATTCGAAGGAAATGGGCTGGGAGGAATCCGGGTGGGTGGCGTCGCGCACCGGCCGGCAGGCGCTTGCCATCGCGCTTACGGGCATGATGCGGGTGGGTGAAATCTCGCACTCGCGGGCTTTGGAGCTGGCGCGGATGGTGTTGCGCGAAAACGCCAAGAAGCTGTACGGGCTGTAGTTAGCGGCACATTAAATTCAGTTCTTTTTGTCTCCAATATGTTGCGTATTCCTACAATCCGGCTATAATTGATTCAGGATAATGAGATCCCGGATATAACGTCCGGGAAAAGCTAGGAGAGCTGACTGATGAGCATAGTGAAAGTGGTTCTGCCCGCCACCCTCGTAATGACCGGCATCCTCGTTTGCACCACCGCAATCTACGGCAAGCAGGAGTACTCCAAGAAAGAAAAGCAGAAATGCACTTACTGCCACACCAAGGTGGAAGCCAAAGAGGCCATGCCAAAGAACTTGACTGCCGCCGGCAAGTACTATGCCGAGCACAATCATTCGTTGGACGGCTACACCGAGAAGAAGTAGTTGCCACCGCCGCCGGTTGCGGGCCGCCGTGCCCGCGCCCGGTGGTGGGGTAGGCCTCAAGCTGGTGGCCCACGCCACGAGCTAGCTCGAATACCGCTCGATCCACTTCGCCAGATCCGCCGTGAGCGCGGTCTTCACCGTTAAGAACTGCGGGTTCGCGTTCTGGTTCACTTTTTCCCGCGGATCCAACCGCAAATCGTACAACTCGCCCGGTCCCTTCCCGCCATCGCGCTGGACCAGCTTGTAGCGGTCGCCCCGAGCCATCCCGGTATTCTGATAGGCCCCAAAGACCACCGTCCGCCATGGCTGCTTCTTGGGTAAGGTTTTGCCTGCGGCCAGCGGCAGGTAGCTGCGGCCGCAGAGGTTTCCGGCGGGCAAATCCGCGCCGGTGAGGTCACAGAGGGTGGGCACCAGGTCGTAATTGCTCACCAGTTCCGGCCGGGTGGCCTGGGACGGGACGTGGCCGGGCCAGCTCCAGATCAGCGGCGGCGTCACCACCTCCTCGTACATATTTACCGGGTCGGATCCATCGCCCGCGCCCCAGAGGCCATGCCGCCCCAACAGCCCACCGCAAGTGGCGGTGAAAATCACCAGCGTGCTGTCCTGCAGGTTGCGCTCTCTAATTTTGGAGAGCAGTGCCGCCACTTCATCGTCCAACGCCGAAACCGCAGCGGTTGCCTTGCGCTGGTTGGCCAGGATGTTGGTCAGCATCTCCCGGTCGCGGCTTGCGGTCCGGGCCGCCGGTTCGCGGTCGAAGGTGTCGAGCTTGGCCTTGGCGTATTTCTCGAGATATTTGGCCGCCACGCCATCGTATGGCGCCTGGAATTTGTAGGAAACGAGCAGCAGAAACGGCTTGTCGCCCGGGCGGATCTCGACGGCGGCGCTGCTCTGGGCGGACTGGACGACGTAGCCCTGCCCCTCCAGGATCTTGTCGAGTGTGACCGCCCCGCCGGTCGCCACAGCATCGCGGAGTTGCAGGCTGTTGCGGCCCGTCATCAGCGTGGCGAGGCTGACCTCCGCCACGGGCGCGCAGACGGAGTTGTTGAGGAAGCGGGTACCGGTCTGGCTCAGGCGGTCGATATTCGGTGTCTGGGCTTCGATGTTGCCATAGCAGCCCAGAACCCAAGAGGGGAGACCATCGACCAGGATCAGAAGGAGGTTGGGCTGCTCACCCGCCGGCTTCTTGGCAGCCAGAGCCGGCAGCGCCAGAGCCGGCAGCGCCAGGTTGCCGAAAAAGAAATGGCGGCGAGATAGGGTCATGGGTGAAATACAAGTATAAGCGGGCGGGACCGTAAATCGGGGCCAGTCAATCCCGCAAAAATGCGCCTGCCGTCTCGAGAAACTCCTGCCATCTTTCGCCGATGACGGGGCCATGACCGGCATTGGGTACGATCCACAGGCTCGACTGCGGAATCGCCTTTGCCATCTCCACCGAAATCTCAACCGGGAATAGCGGATCGCGGTCGCCCTGCACGATGAGCGTGCGGGCTTGAATGGTAGAAAGATAGGGCGGAGTGAAGTTCATGTCATCGTAACTATCGGCGAACGCCTTGGCGCTCGCCAGGATTGCCTGGATCTGTGCCTCGCCCCCCGGATGACTGCGCCGCAGCATTTCCCGCTGTGGCTCGGGCAGGCTATCGGCATATTGGCGCATGATGGTGCGCGCCTGGCCGGGGAAGTAAGAGGTCGCGCTCACCAGCACCATCGCTTTCACGCGCTGCGGTTGCCTGGTGGCCAGGTGGAGCAGGACGTTGCCGCCGCCGCTCACGCCGATTCCCTTGCAAGCGGCGATGCCCAGGTGATCGAGCAGCGCCAGCATGTCCGCGGCAGCTTCGTCATGCCGGAATGGCTTCGCCAGGACGCCCGACCGGCCGTGGCCGCGCAGGTCCGGCACAATGAGCTGGAAGCGTGTCCCCCAATCCGCTGGCAACGCCCTCCAATCCTGGCTCGAACCTGAGAAACCGTGCAGCACGAGCAGGGGCTCGCCGGCTCCGTGGAGTTCAAAGTAGACCGGTCCGCCGTTCAGCGTTTCAACCCGCCCGGGCAAGGATTGCGGTGTCATGATGTTGGCTCCTCTTGGGGATATACTGGATTCTGCCCAGAATGCCAAAAAAGGAGAGCAGACTACAAGGAGGCCGCATGACTGATGACAAAACCCCCGTGGACCGGCGAGCCTTCTTGAAAGGCGCTGCCACGGGAGCCGTGGCCGCGGCTGTTCCGACTCCCATGCACGCACAAGATCACGAGCACGAGCATCAGGTCGTCCCGTCTGACCCGGCGCTCCGCACCAAGGCCCTCGAATCGCTGCTGGTAGAGAAAGGTCTGGTGGATCCGGCGGCCTTGGATGCGCTGGTGGACACCTACGAAAACAAGATCGGACCGCGTAACGGCGCCCGCGTGGTGGCGCGGGCGTGGGTGGATCCGGCCTATAAAGAACGCCTGCTCCACGATGGCGGTGCGGCGATCGCCGAGCTGAGCTATCAAGGCGCACAGGGCGAACATATGGTGGTGGTCGAAAACAGGCCGAAGGTGCACAACCTGGTGGTGTGTACGCTGTGCTCCTGTTACCCGTGGCCGGTCCTCGGTTTGCCGCCCGTCTGGTACAAGTCGGCGCCGTACCGGTCGCGCGCCGTGATCGATCCACGCGGGGTGCTGCGCGAGTTCGGGCTGAACCTGGCCGAAGACGTCGAGGTTCGGGTGTGGGACAGCACGGCGGAGATCCGCTACCTGGTGTTACCGGAAAGGCCCGCCGGCACCGAACACATGACCGAGGAGGAGTTGGCTGCCCTGGTCACGCGCGACGCGATGGTCGGGGTCGCCAGGGTCGCGCCGCCTCCAGGAGGCAAGGCATGAACGGAATCCACGACATGGGCGGCATGCACGGCATGGGTCCCATCCGGCATGAAGAAAACGAACCGGTGTTTCACGCACCCTGGGAAGGCCGCGTGTACGCGATCAACCGCGCGATTGGCGCCTGGGGCAAATGGAACATCGACGCTGGCCGCCATGGGATTGAGCTCCTTCCCCCGGCCGATTATCTGCGGATGAGCTATTACGAGAAATGGCTGGCGCGGAATGTGGAACTGCTGGTGCAGCACGGCCTGGTGACGCGGCAGGAGATGGAAAGCGGCAAGCCGGCGCCCGGATCGCCGAAGGCAACTCCGGCGCTTACTCCCGACACTGCGCGCGCCGCGGCAGCGCGCCGCGGCAGTTATATGCGGCCGGATGCGCCGGCGAAAGCTCGCTTCCAAACCGGCCAGCATGTGCGCGCCCGGAATATCAATCCGGTGGGCCATACGCGCCTGCCGCGCTACGCCAGAGGCAAGGCGGGCACGATCTTCCGCCACCATGGCATTTTCGTGTTCCCGGATACCAACGCCCATTTTCTGGGCGAGCAGCCTCAGCATCTATATTCGGTCCGTTTCGGGGCCCGGGAATTGTGGGGCGATGGCGCCTCGCCGCACGATTCGGTTTATCTTGACCTGTGGGATAGCTACCTTGAGCATGCCTGACCTGGCACCCGATCCCGCACGGCTCGCCTCCCTGCCCGCCCTCCCTCGCGACGATGGCGGCCCTGTCTTTGCCGAGCCTTGGCAAGCCCAAGCCTTCGCCCTGGCCGTGCGACTCTCCGCCCAGGGTCACTTCACGTGGACCGAGTGGGCGGCGGCGCTCGCCGATGAGCTCAAGTCCGCGGCGGATCGTGGTGAGCCGGACGACGGCTCCCGCTACTACCAACACTGGCTGGCGGCGCTCGAACGCCTGGTCACGGCAAAGGCTCTCTCGAATCCAAGCGAGATGCTGGCACGCAAGGAAGCCTGGGCCGACGCCTACCGGCACACGCCCCACGGAAAACCGGTCGCGCTGCGAAAGGCCTCCGAATAGCGCCGGCCGGTTTTTGCCGCCAGTGATCCAAGACAACAAGCACCCTCTTGCCGCCGGTGATCTGACGATAATGAGTTTATGACGACACCCGGTGTGGAGGTCAGGCGGGCGACCGTGGCGGATCTGGATCTTCTCGTGCCGCTATTTGATGCGTATCGTCAGTTCTACCGCCAGCCCAGCGAGCCGGAGCGAGCGAGCCGCTTCCTGCGGGAGCGCTTTGAGCAGAACCAGTCGGTGATTTTCCTGTCATTCGCGGGGGCCGCGCCCACTGGTTTTACCCAACTGTATCCGAGCTTCTCTTCCGGCGCCATGGCTCCGATTCTGATCTTGAACGATCTGTTCGTGGCCCCTGAAGCACGCAGGAGTGGCACAGGATCCGCCCTGCTTCACGCGGCTGCCGAGTATGGGCGGCGCGCCGGTGCGCTGCGGCTCGTGCTTTCGACCGAGGTCACCAACACGACGGCTCAATCCGTGTATGAGAGGCTGGGCTGGAAGCGCGACACCGACTTTTACGTGTATCAACTGGCGCTATGAGAGCCGTTCCGTCGGCCCTTCGAACCGCCCTCCCGCAATGATGGACCCTGGTCGACCAAACTGCAACGGCAAGCCCTCAGTGTAGGATCAGCTTCTGGACCCGGAGATTGCCGATCTCGCCGACGTAGAGCGTATTTTCGCTGGCACAGTCGATGGCGTTGACCGTTCCGAACTCCTTGAGCAGCTTGCCGGCCCTGCCAAACTTGCCCGTCATCGTTCCGTCCAGGCGCATTTTGTAGATTTCACCGTCGCGGTCGATGTCGTTTGGCGGATTGGAATTCGAAACGTAAAGAACCTGATTCGATCCCTTGGTCATGCAAAGCGCCTGCGCATTTCCGACATTGGTGAAGGCGGTCTTGAAGTTGCCGTTGTTGTCGAAGACCTGGATGCGCTGGTTTCCGCCGTCCGCGGCATAAACGTTGCCCTGCCCGTCAACCGCGATGCTGCTGACATCCGCGAACTCCCCCGGTGCGGTTCCCTTCTTGCCCCAGGAATTCAGGAACTTGCCGTCTTTGTCAAACTTGGCGATGCGCGCATTGCCAAGGCCGTCGGCGACGAATATGTTCCCCGCCGCATCCCAGGCGACGTCGGTGGGACGATCGAACAGGTCAGTCGGTTGTCCGGGGCCGCCTCCCGCACGGGGACGCGCCGGAACGGTAACGTTTTCCGCTTTTCGCCCGAGCAACAAGGCGACGCGACCCTGCGGATCGAACTTGATGACCATGTTGGTCATTTCATCGACCACCCAGATGTTGTCGCTGGGATCGACGCGGACCTGGGCGGCGTACATGAAGCCGTACGAGTCCTTGCCGATCTCGCGAACGAACTTACCGTTACGGTCGAACTGGAACAGTCGCGAGCCGCCATGGGCGAAGGGCCGCGCGGTGCCGATCGAGATGGTGGGATGGCCGGTCCGGGTGTACACAAAAATATCGCCGCGCGAATTCGTCGCCACACCGCCCACTTCGCCGAGATAGAGTCCGGCGGGAAGTTGGAGCGCGTTGGGGACGGAATCGAACCGAATTTCAGGAGCTTCCCGCTGGGCGATTGCCGGAACTCCCGCAATCGCCGTCGCAGCCAACAGAGCTTGTATCATCCGTTTCATGGTGGTTCTCCCGGTTACGTGGTTTCCTTACCGCGCGGCCCCAGCCCTGGCAGTGGTTGGCTGGAGAATGAGTTTCTGCACCCGCCAGGACTCGATTTCCCCCACCACGATCTCGTTCGGATTGCGGCAATCCATCATGTGAACCACCTGGAATCCCGGCACCACCTTGCCGGGGTGACCGAACTTGCCGATCACGGTGCCGTCAAGTTCCGCCTTGTAGATCTCGCCGGTGATGTCCCAGGTTCCCGGCATATTCCCGTTCGGATTCGAGTTCGACAGGAACGCGTATTGGTGGGGGCCGGGCGAGATGCACAGTGTCCAGCCAACGCCCAGGTTCGTGATCTCCCGCATGGGCTTCAGGTTGTTATCGAGCACCTGGTAGCGATTGTTGGTGCGGTCGGCGACCCAGACATTCCCCTGAGCGTCCACCTGTAAGCCGTGCGGCAGATTGAATTCTCCCAGAGCTTTGCCGGCCTTTTCGCTGCCGGCCTGCGCCAGGAAGCGGCCGTTCTTGTCATACTTCACGACCCGGTTGTTGCAGTAGCCATCGGAAACGAAGATGTTGCCCTGCGGGTCCCAACCCACATCCGTCGGCCGGCAAAAAATATACTTCTCGGCGGGGACGTTCGGGCCGGCGGGGAATGCCTGTGCGCCCACGACTGCGGGTGGCCTGCGGCCGAGAACCATCAGCACCTTTCCGTCGGGGCTGAACTTCGTGACCATGTTGGTGCCCTCGTCGACGGTCCAAATGTTGTCGTCCTTATCGACGCGCACCGAATGGGAGAATTCGAAGCCGTAGTAGCCGCTGCCGATCTCTTTGAGGAACTCGCCGCCCCGGTCGAATTCAAACAACCGCGTGTTCGCACTTCGGTGAAAGACAAAGATGTGGCCCTTGGAGTTGGTCGCCACCGCAACCGATTCGCCGAGGTATTCCCCAGGCGGAAGTTTCAAAAAATTCGGCGCCGAGGTGAATGAAATCTCGGGAACATTTTCGATGGTTGCCTTGCGCTGGGCGAACGCATGCGTGGCGGCCAGCACTGCCAGAGCCACTGACGACGTCAGAATCCGTTTCATAGAAGTCTCCTGGAACCCCCCAATCGGACTTCCTATTCTATGGCAACCGGGGGGATCCGGGGGCTGGCGCGAGATCCGGCCTGCCAATTCAAGTACCCTATCCCTATGAAACCCGGCGTGCTCTTACTGCAATTGGCCGCGCTCGCTTCGGCGCAGGATTTCGACGTCCTGATTCGCGGCGGCCGCATCGTCGATGGCACCGGCAACCCGGCATATCTTGGCGACATCGCGATCCGGCAGGGGAAGATTGCCGCGATGGGCCGCCTCGCAGGCCGAACGGCGGCGCGCACCATCGACGCTACCGGCCTCACCGTCGCGCCGGGCTTCATCGACATTCACAACCATTCGGATTTCAGCATCGTCGAAGATGGCAATGCGCAGAGCATGGTCCGCCAGGGAGTCACGTCGATGATTTTGGGCGAGGGCGGGTCGGCAGCGCCCAGCCAGCGGTGGAAAGATTTCAGCACCTACTTCGCCCAGCTTTTGCGACAGGGGATTTCCACCAATATCGGCAGCTACGTTGGCTCGAGCGAGATCTGGACCTGGGTACACGGCCAAAAGGCCGGGCCTCCGGCGGCCGGCGAATTGCAGCGGATGCGCGCGCTGGTGCAGGAAGCCATGGAACAGGGCGCGCTCGGGGTGGCCAGTTCGCTGAGCGGGCCCCCCGGCTCTTGGATCGATACCGATACGCTGGTGGCGATGTGCGAAGTGGCGTCGCGTCACGGCGGAATCTACTCCACGCACATGCGGACCGAGGGACGCGGCGTGTTCGAGTCGGTGGCCGAGGCGATCGAAATCGGGCGCCGGGCAAATTTGCCGGTGGACATCATCCATCTCAAGATCGCCGAGCATGAGATGTGGGGGCAGATGCCCGAGCTGGCCGCGTCTATCGCCGCTGCGCGGGAGCGCGGCCAGGACGTCCAGGCCAACGTCTATCCGTACCGCGCCGGGCAGAACAATCTGGCCACCATCATCCCTCCGTGGGCGCACGAAGGCGGAGCGCAGGCCATGATCGCGCGGCTGAAGGACCCGGCGCTGCGGCCGCGCCTCGAAGACGAGATCAACCACGGAATCGCGGGCACGAACTGGTACAACCACTACACCGCTACCGGCGGTTGGGACGGCATGCTGCTGGTTTCGCTCTCGAACCCGAAGTACAAACAGTTCGAGGGCAAGCGCATGAGCGACGCGATCCAGTCGCTGGGCAAGCCGGGCGTCGACGCGCTGTTCGAACTGCTGGTCAACAACGGTGGTTCCGTGCCCACGGTCTTCTTTCACCATTCCGAAGAAGATATGCGGTTCGCTCTCGGGCAGCCGTGGGTCTCTATCGGTTCGGACGGCTCGGCCATCACCACGGAAGGGCCGCTCGCCGCCGGCAACCCGCATCCGCGCTACTTCGGAACGTTTCCGCGCGTGCTGGGGCGCTACGTGCGCCAAGAGAAGGTGATCACGCTGGAAGAAGCGATTCGAAAAATGACCTCCGCCAACGCCGCCAAGATTCACCAGTACGACCGGGGATTGCTTCGGCCCGGAATGGCGGCGGACGTCACCATCTTCAACGCCGCAACGATCATCGACAACGCCACTTACGAGAAGCCGCATCAGTATGCTACCGGTGTGGAGTACGTGATGGTCAATGGAAAATTAGTGCTGGAACGGGGACGGCACAGCGGAGCGAGGCCCGGAGCGATTCTGTTGGGATCGGGGAAGAAGTTGTGAACCGGTGGAAACAGCGCCGTAGTTCTTGCGACCCGTGCGCCGCCCCACCGGTAGCGCCACTTCAACTACGATCGGTTTAGGAGCAACTACCTGGCCATCACTTCTGCGGCTGCTGCTGTCGATCGAGTTTCAGCAACGCCTCCACCATGTGGTTAACCGCGTACTCTTCTTCACGCCGGTTGGCATCGCTGCGCTGCAATTCGGAAAGCACCGGGGCCATATCCAAATGGATGAGCTCATGAACCACTGTGAACTCCATGTCCTTGAGCATTTCGGGAAAGGGCAAACGGTAATCCGCGGGATCGAGTATGCGGATGACGGCGCTTTTCTTACCGAGTTCCCAGTGGATGTTCCCAACGGTCTTCGGTTTCAGATCGCCCGCCCGCGACATCACTACCGAGATGTTCCAGTCTTTCAATCCAAGTCGTTTTTGCCACAAACAGAGCTTCTCGGTAGCAAAGCTCTGCGCCATCAGAGTCCGTTCTTGTGGGGAGATTTTCGCCGGAATCTCCTGAGCATAGGAGCTGCCAACGCAAGCAATTAGTACGAAAAGAAAAGACAGGGACCTGGACGAATACTTCTTCGCCATGTACGTGAGGATACCAAATATTCACGTAGGCAACACTAGTACTTTGCGGGGAGGCGTACTAGCCTCCATTGCGGGTAGCGGAGCCGTCCCGAAGGATAGGCACGGCTCCTCACAGACTGCTTACTGGACCTCGATAGCCTCGACTTTTAAGACGCTGTCGCCCTCCTTGGTGCCGGTGACTTTGGCCATGATCTCGGTTGCCGGCTTGTTAGGGTCCGTGGAGCGGTCTGCACGGTTCTTGATGGCGTCCGCAGCTTTCGCATTGCCGGCGGGGTCTAGCTTATACTCCTTGCCGGATACAATGAGCGCGAACGCCGCGGTCGTACCGGTTGGATCGCAGGTGGTGACGCTCTTCTGGTGGGCTACGCAATCGGCATCCACGAGGCGGCCGGTCAGGGTCTCGCCAAACGCCAAAACTGAGAATACGGTGACGCAACCACAAAACGTAAGGATTCTTCGCATAGGGATCTTCCTCTTTCGAAACGCGAGTTTGTCGAATGGCGCTGACCCGGCATGTGCATGGCAAGGTCCAGATCGGTACTTGGAGGGGTTTTTGTGTGCTTCCAGCCCAGTCCAGCCGGTTCGATGGGGACAAAATACGCGGTGCCTGGTAAGAACGACCGTCCACTCCGCGCCCTTAACGCACTTTTGACACGGCCAATGCACCGGCTGGAACTATATAATCAGTTTTTCGCCATGAGCCCCATCAGCCGCCGCGAACTTCACGAAGCCGTTCGTGTGGACCTGGCGTGATGCCCCTATCGAAGACCCCTTCACCCCTTCGCTGGCGCATGATCTCGCTCGCCTTCTGGGCGACCGTGATTAACTATCTGGACCGCCAGGCGCTCTCGGTGGCCGCGCCCGCGCTGCGCGAGCAGTTCCACATGAGCAACCTGGACTACTCGCACGTGCTCACGGCTTTTCTGCTGGCCTACACCATCATGAACGGCATCTCCGGCCCGCTGATCGACCGGTTGGGAACGCGCCTCGGGTATGGCCTGTGCGTCGCCTGGTGGTCGGTTGCCGCTGTTTTGCACGCTTTTGCGCGCGGCACGCTGAGCTTAGGGGCCTTCCGATTCCTGTTGGGCATGGGCGAAGCCGGGAACTGGCCGGCCGCGGTCAAAGTGGTGGCCGAGTGGTTCCCCGAAAGCGAACGCGCACTGGCGGCCGGCCTGTTCAACAGCGGATCGGCGGTGGGCGCGATCTTCGCCCCGCCGATTGTGGCCTTCCTGCTGCTGCGTTTCGGATGGCAGTCCGCGTTCGTGTTCACGGGGGTCGCCGGCCTGATCTGGCTGGCCTTCTGGAGTCGGATCTACCGCGCGCCCGACCAGGTCCAAGGCGAGGTGGCTGAGCCTATGGTGCCGGTCAGCGTGCTGGTGCGCACGCGTTTCGTGCCTGCTTTTACAGCCTCGAAGATCTTCTTCGACTCGGTGTGGTACTTCTACATTTTCTGGTTCCCCGAATACCTCAAGCACGCCCGCAATTTCGATCTGGCGCAGATCGGCAAGTTCGCTTGGATCCCGTTCCTGGTGGCCGCCGGGGGTAACCTGGCGGGCGGCTGGCTGTCGAGTTGGCTGCTGGTCCGCGGCTGTTCCGTGACCATGGCCCGCAAATCCGCCGTGACCTTCTTCACCGTCCTTATGATGTCGGCGATCCCCGCTGTGCTGGTGAGCCAGGCATGGCTCTCGATCGGCTTCGTCTCGATCGCGATGTTCGGCTACACGGGGGGCCTGGCGAACATGCTCAGCCTGCCCACCGACGTTTTCCCGAAGCAGGCGGTGGGCTCCGTCTACGGCCTGGCCAGCATGGGTGCAGGCTTCGGTGGTATGGTTTTCACGATGATCACCGGCTGGGTGGTGGAACATTACTCGTATACCCCGGTCTTCATCGGATTCGGGTTCGTGCCGCTGGTGTGCGCAGCGATCCTGTGGCTGTTTGTGGGACCGTTGTCTCCGATTCCGTTGGGCCGGGACGCCGGGCATTAGGATCAGGCGGCGCTGGTCGGCGAGCGCTCCGGACCAGCGAAGAGAGCCGAAGTCTTGATCCGTCGGATGCCTGCCGCGCGATGCCCTTTCACGGTGATCGGATCTCCTCGTTCAGCGTCAAGCTCGCAAGACCGTCTGCTCACGGCACGGAGGGGAACGTCCACGCACGTGCGGCAAGGGACACCTGTACCGTTTTGTCGAGCCCGTGAAGCGCGATGATACATTACGTTGGCACCCAGTCCCCTCAAGCCGGCGTCGAACTCGTCAATGCCTCGCCCGGCCGAAGCGCCACCTTCGGTCTCCCGATCCACCCTTGAATCTTCGGCACGGCGGCCAAGGCGGCCATCTCGCCCGCCGCGAGCAGTTCCGCGCCGCTTTCGAACCCGTCCCAGTTTACCGCGCAAACATCCGGAGCGATGATCAGGTCGGTGTCCTTGCGCCACGCCTCTTCCGTCTGTGCCTGCAAAATCTGGATGCAGCGGTTGACCACCTGAAATACATTGCGCGGCAGCGGCGCTTCGGCGGCTGCGGGAAGGTGGACCGAGATCACGTGTGTGGCTCCCAGTTGGCGCGCCAGCAGCGCGGGAATCTCCATGCTGATGGCGCCATCCACCAGTGATTTGCCTTCGTGAATCACCGGCTGGAACAAGCCGGGATAGGCGCAACTGGCGCGCACCGGAAGGAAGACATCCCCCCGGTCGCGGAAGCAGACGGGCTTGCCGGTGACCAGGTCGGTAGCCACCACCCCGAGTGGGATTCGCATCTCCTCGAAGCGGTAGCACTTCAGCAGCCTCTCCAGAAACTTGCGCATGCGCTCGCTGACCACGAAGCCCATGCGGGAGATGCTCCAGCGGGCGACATCTCCGAAACGCATGGCGCAGCCGGCGCGCGCGATTTCGGCGGGCGAGGCGCCACTGGCATAGGCGGCGGCTACGATGGAACCGGCGCTGACGCCGGTGATGCAGTGGATGGGGATCTGGTGCCTTTCGAAGACCTCCAGGACGCCCGCATGGGCGATGCCACGGGCGAAGCCGCCGCCAAGAGCCAGGCCGATCCTGGGAGGGACGCCCGCGGCCGGTGGTTCCGGCGCCCGCTTTGGTCGAATGAGACCACGCAAGCCGCCAAGCCAGGCGCCCACCTTCGCTGCAGCCGTCATGCACCCTCCTTCATCCAACCTACAGTAGTGTTTCCCAATCGGCGGCGTCAACCCGTCGTAGAATGGACTACTAATGATGACGAGAGAGTTGGTGGCGAGGTTCCTGTCTGGTGTGGTTTTCGCGGCGGCGATCGGGCCAGGGACGGCCCAACCGCGCCCTTTTTCGGGCGCGCCCGAAATCGAGCAATCGCTGCGCAAGCTGAATGAGTTGGGCACGGTGCTGATGATTGCCGCCCACCCGGACGACGAGCGCACGCAAGTGCTGGCCTACTTCGCGCGCGGCCGCCACATGCGCACCGCGTACCTTTCGCTGACGCGCGGCGAAGGCGGGCAAAATCTGATCGGGTCGGAGCAGGGCGCGCAACTGGGGCTGATCCGTACCCAGGAACTGCTGGCCGCGCGCAAGATCGATGGCGCCGAGCAGTTCTTCACTCGCGCCATCGATTTTGGTTTTACCAGGACCGCATCGGAGACCTTGCAGAAGTGGGGCCACGACCGCATCCTTTCCGATGTGGTTTGGGTGATCCGGCGTTACCGGCCGGACGTCGTCATCTGCGGTTTCAGCGGCACGCCTCGCGACGGGCACGGCCAGCATCAGACGTCGGCCATTCTGGCGCACGAGGCCTTCACCGCGGCGGCCGATCCGGCGCGCTTTCCGGAACAGTTGAAGTACGTTCAGCCCTGGCGCATCAGGCGGATGGTGCAGTCGCCCGTATTTGGCAGCCCCCAAAAACCACCGCTGCCGCCGGCCGGCGAGGCCAACACCGGCGCATTCAACCCGACCCTGGGATATTCCTACGAGGAGTTGGCGGTGCTGAGCCGCAGTATGCACCACAGCCAGGGCACCGGGGCGATGCGCAGGCCCTCGGGAGGCACCAGTACGTTCTCACTGGTCAACGGCGAACCGGCATCGCAGGATCTTTTCGACGGAATCGATACCAGTTGGAACCGGTTGCCGGGCGGGAGTTCGGTAGGTGCGATTCTTGGGGAAGCCAGCCGCGGCTACGAACCGGCGCACCCCGAAAGAGTCATCCCGCAACTGGTGAAGGCGCGGCCGCTGATCGCCGCGCTGAACGATCCGCTCGCGAAGATCAAGCTGGCGGAGTTGGACGAAACCATCGCGCTCTGCGCCGGCCTTTGGATGGAAGCCCAGGCCAAACAATACGAGGCGACGCCGGGTTCGAAACTCGGCGTCACGGCCACCGTGATGAACCGGAGCACGGCTCAGGTGACGCTGGAATCGGCGCGCCTGGAAGGCATGTGGAGCGGAGCGGCGTCGAATCCTCCGGCCAAGCTCGGCCTGGACCAGAGTACCAACGTGGAATTCGCGGGCGAAGTGCCTGCAGCACAACCGTATTCGCAACCCTACTGGCTGGCCAAGCCGCCCACGGGGGATGTTTATACGGTGGATGATCAACTGCTGATCGGGCTTCCCGACACTCCGCCTGTCCTTCAACTGCGCGCGGTTCTCAACGTGGAGGGTGCCTCCATCGAAGTCGTGCGGCCCGTGCACTTCCGGTATGCGGAGCTCTCCCAGGGTGAGCGCACGCGTCCGCTGATCGTGGTGCCGCCGGTAGCCGTCAACCTGACCAATACGGCCGAACTGTTTCCCGCCGCCGCGCCGCGATCGATCCACGTTTCGGTGAAAGGCAACGGGGCCAAGGCTGCGGGCGATTTGCGGCTGGATCTACCCGCGGGCTGGAAGGCGGAGCCGCAGTCGCAGCCATTCGAGATCGACGCCCGCGGGGAACAGCGCGAAATGCTGTTCACGGTAACGCCGCCCGCGGCTCAGACCACGGCGGTGATGCAAGCAACTGCCACGGTCGGCGGTCGCGATATCGGCTCGGGCATCCAGGTGATTGCCTACCCGCACATTCCGCCCCAGACGTTGTTTCCGCCCTCTGAGGTGAAGCTGGTGCGGTCGAACGTGAAGGTCTCGGTGAAGAAGGTCGGCTACATCATGGGCGCAGGCGATGAGATGCCGGAAGCACTGCGGCAACTCGGTTTGGATGTGACCGTGCTCAATCCCTCCGACCTGGAGCAGGGCGATCTCTCGCGCTTCGAAGCAATCGTGTGCGGAGTGCGCGCCTACAATGTCCGGGCGGATGTGCGGGCCAATCATCCGCGGCTGATGGAATACGTGAAGAATGGCGGCACGTACATCGTGCAGTACCAGACGGGCGACAGCCCCGACCCGAATGCGTCCAATACTCCGCCGCCGCAATTTCCTCCGGAGATTGTTCGCATGTTCCAGACGTTCCAGGGCCCGGCCAACACCGCGCCGGTAACGACCAATCTGGGGCCCTATCCGTTCAGTGTCCCGGGCGGCAGCCGGTACCGGGTCACGGTGGAAGAGGCGCCGGTGACGTTTCCGCACCAGGACAGCCCGCTGCTGCAGTATCCGAACCACATCGACCCGAAGGATTTCGACGGTTGGGTGCAGGAGCGCGGGCTCTACTTCGCGGCGAAATGGGACTCCCGCTACCAGACCGTGCTCGCGTCGCACGACCCGGACGAACCAGCGCTCGAAGGCGGTGAATTGTGGACGCGGTACGGCAGGGGGGTTTATATCTTCACTTCGTATTCCTGGTTCCGCCAGTTGCCGGCCGGTGTGCCGGGCGCGTACCGGCTGTTCGCGAATATGCTGAGTGCGAAGTAGACGGGGTCTCCCGGGGCCGCGGTTGGTGCTCGGTGCATTCTCGATCCAGGCATCATCAGATCGGGAAGCCGCTGTGTGGCAGCCCCAACCGAAAGCGCAGGCGATCGTAATCGATCATTGGCTGGAAGATGGGCAACTCCTGGAGAGGCCAGATGCCGGCGGGGCTCGCGCCGGAACCGGCTTGTGCCAGGATGCCGTTTACGGCGCGGCGTGCCGCCTCGTTGGCGGCTTCCATACACGCCAGGTCGGTATTCGTCTTGACGTAATCGGACGCTAAAAAGAAGTTCGGCAGAGCCGTCACGGCGTCGGGCCGCAGGTGCAGCGTGCCGGTCTGGTTGACCAACAGCGGTTCGGCGTTCACCGCCGAAGTCGGATTAGGGAACTCGATATCCGGGTCCAGAAACCAGCGCACCAGGTCCGCGTCCTGCAGCACCTGGGCGCCGCCGATATTGAGATGCTCCTTAAGTTGCTCCCACACCTCGATCTTGATTTCTTCGGCCGTGCACTTCTTGGCGGGTTTGCCGAAGCGGATGCCCGGCGCCTCCCAGTCCGAAATGTCCACCGAAAGGATCCCACCCATTTCGCCATCGCCGTAACCGGAGAGGGGCGCGCGCGTCCAGAATTGATTCTGGGAAATCGAGGTCAACGCCCAGGGCGAATCGGCGTACAACGTGTGCCCGAAATTCAAGGGCACATCCTGTCTGAGGTAAAACTGGATGCCATTCATCCAACTGGTCGGCAATTGGTTCAGCCCCGCGATCGAAGGCACATATTGCACGAGCGCCGCGGTAACCAGGGTCTTCATGATCTCAACCGGCAAAGCGGCAATGTAGTAGTCTGCCGTAATCGTCCGGCTCTGGTTGTTAGAGTCGGCTAGCACGACGCCGCTGACACCCTGCGCATTGGCTTGGATTTCGCGCACCGTTACGCCGTTGACGAAGCTGACCCGGCGGCCGGTCAGATATTCGACCCAGGGCGTGAGCCAGACGTCATTGGTGGGACCCGCCAGCAAGCGGTCGAATCCTGTGGGCGCCAGGATGCCGAACAGCAACTGCAGAAGAATATAGCCGACACTGCGCGTGCTGCCGACTTCCGCACGCATGGCGACCAGAGAGCGGGTCAGCCCCTCGGCGAGAAGGGCGCGATAATCCGCGGAACGGTTGGCGGCGCCAACGAAATCCCACCAGGTGAGCTTTTCGTACTCGGTCTCGCGGCGCTCGGGGCAAGTGGTGAGGAGCACCAGGAGCCGATCCACGAAGAAGAGCACCTCATCGGTGGGAACGCCGATGCCATCGAACAGAACTCGCAGCGCCACCACAAAGTCCTCGGGTTGCTGCGGAAGTCGCGCAGGCAATTCGATGCGCGGCTGCCCCTTGCGGGTGACCCAGATTCGCGTGGCGTGAACCAGGTTATCGGCCACCGAGCCGCCCGCGAAAGGAATCCGCTGCATGGTGTCGGGCAGATGGCGGTAGAAAGCGGGAAAGAAACGAAAACCGTGCTCCCCGGGAAGATCCTTGTGGCCGGGAGTAGCGGTGCCTGCGACCGAGAGGCTGCGCGCCTTGCCTCCGCAGATGCTCCTCTTCTCGTAGACGGCGACTTCAAACCCCCGTTCCGCAAGCTCGTGTGCGGCGCTCAGGCCCGCCACTCCACCCCCCAGGATTGCAACGCTTGCTGGCATCTTGGTCTTCCGTTAACCTGCCGGGCAAACCTCCTTCGGCTAAATTTGCCCCGTTTCGAAAACAACTCAGTTTATACCAATTGGATAGATAGCCGTTGAGCCGAACCGGCCGTCGGTGGATACCCCAGCACGAGCGCCTGCCTCGCCGGCCGGTGTGCCAGGCGCGTACCGCCGGTTCGCGAATACTGAGCGAAGCAGCCGCGGCCCCAAGGTCGAGATCGGGCGGAGATGACGTTGGCATCGCCGTAGATAGTTGCTACGTTTGTGGCCATGAAGAATCTGCTGGTTCGCTTCGCCTTGGTTGCCTGGTCGTCGCTAATCCCGCTTCACCTGAACGCCGCCTCCCCCGCGCCGCCCATCCGAGGTCTCCACCTGATGGCGCCGGGTCCCGACGAAATGCCCATCGCCGTCCGGTTTATCAAGGAGGCGCTTCCCAAGGAAGGCGTCAACACGCTGGTACTCGAAGTAGACTATCGCTACCAGTTCACGAAACGGCCGGAAGTTGCCGAAGCCGGAAGCCTCTCCCTGGAGAATCTCAAGACGCTGGTTGCGGCTTGCCGCCAGGCTGGTGTGAGGTTGATTCCGGGAATCAACCTTCTCGGACACCAGTCGTGGGCCAAGACGACCGGGGCCCTGTTGCGTGCTCACCCGGAGTTCGACGAGACCCAGGGCAAATATCCCCAGAACGAGGGAATCTACTGCCGCAGCTATTGCCCGCTCCACCCGCAAGTTCACGACGTGGTCTTCGACCTGATCGATGAATTGGCCGATGGGTTCGAGGCCGATACCGTTCACGTGGGAATGGACGAAGTCTTCCTGTTGGGAGAAGACGAATGCCCGCGCTGCAAAGGTAAGGATAAAGCAGAGCTGTTTGCGAATGAGGTGCGCGCGCTGCATGACCATCTGGCCGAGTCGCAGCGCGCGATGTGGATGTGGGGCGACCGCTTTCTGGACGGCGAGACCACCGGTATCGGCAAGTGGGAAGCCAGCGTGATCCAGACGCACCCGGCGATTCACATGGTGCCCAAGGACATTGTGATTTGCGACTGGCACTACGACCGGGCCCTTCCGACCCCTGAGCATTTCGCCGTGGAAGGCTTCGCCGTGCTGGCGTGTCCCTGGCGTAAGGCCGATGTGGCGCTGGGACAACTCGAATCGGTGCGCCGGGTGCGCTCCCATGGGACCGATGCGATTGCAGCGCGTATCCAGGGGCTTCTGCAAACCACGTGGACTGGGATTGGGCCGTTTGCGAGCGTCTACTTTGGAGACCCGCCAGCGGTTTCGGGCCGCTCGAACGCCAATGTTCAGGAGGCGGTCAGTTGTTTCCGCGCGCTGTTCCGCGAACTGCGCTCCATGGACGGGCGGTAGCGCGCGACCCGCGGGGTCGCGGCCCCCTATTCCTTCCTCGCCAGAATCAGGTTGGATTCAATCTTGCCGAAGCCGTAGCCGATGCGAAAGTCCAAAGGTTTGACCGCGGACGTGGTGTAGGCCTTCTTCAGGTCGGGCTGCTGCATCCATTTGAAGCTGCCGTACGGGCGGACGTAGCCTCCATAAAGTTGCACCTTCCACGCCTGTTCGCGGAAGTAGCGGTACGGGATGCCGGAATCGTCCTGCAGGACCGCGCCGCCATGGGCCAGCACCTGGTCCCGGATGAGCGAGAACTCGGGTTTGTGCATCATGTAGGAGGTCGCCTTGAAGAATGCGGTGAGGCGGTTCAGCTTGGAAAGTAACGCCAGGAGCGGCTGGTTCTGGCGCAAACGCTGGTCGGCCAGGTTGGTGGAAAAGTAGAAGAGCTTATGGATGGACTGGTCGACGTCCGTGCGGAATTCGATCTCGACGCCGCGGTTTCCGGTTTCGCTCGGGGCCCCCGCGGCGCGCGCCGCCACTTGGCCGGTTTCGTCGAGACGCACGAACCGGTGGCCCAGAATCGTGTGGCCGGTGCGCACCAGCAGGTGAAGAATCGGCGGCAGCAGGCCGTCGCTCACCTGGCCGCGGAACTGATGGTCCATCTGGCGCGTGATGAAGAAGCTGCGATGCAGCTCGGAGTACACCGTGTCGCGCACGCCGGCCAGCTTGTGGGCTAGCATTGGTCCGGCAAACTGCTTGGGAGACGGCAGCGTGCCCGGCGGTTCGAGCGCCACCATCACGTAAGTCGGATTCTTCGGGAAGAAGACCGAGAGCGCCAGCGCGTCGGGCCCGCTGAACGGGTAAAAGACCACCGATTTTTCAAGCGGCGGGTCGCCCAATTCTTTCTGCTGGAACTCGCGCATGGCGGAGATGGTCTGCTCTTCGATTCCCTGCCAGGCGCGGTCCAGCTCACGGCGGTGGATCTTCCAGGCCGGCTGATCTTCCAATGCCCGAAAGGGGCTGCCTTCGGTGCCGGGCATGCCCGCCAGAAAGCGGCCGGCGTCATTGGCCTCACGCGAGTGTGGAACCGGCTCCGCAAACGGGTCGGCCGCCGCGGCGGGCTGGGGCGCGCTCGGCGACGGCTTTTGGCACGAGAGCAGCAACGCTGTCAGGCCAAATCCAAGGATGTGCCGCCAACCGCGGCCGATCTGGGAAATATTGTTTCGGGGTTTTGGAGTCACGTTCGCCTGTAGACTTTACTTACTACTATAAGGGAAATCGCGCCACGCCGTCGGCGCGTTCGCTCCACCGCCATCCGGCGCTCAGCTTCGTCTGCTGCCGAGTCCCAGGTGAGGCCGTACCCCCGGCCCCCGACCGCAAAGTTTCCCAC
>Ga0075030_100000060_pt1 | contig 70596 bp, 66 predicted proteins | sample LitLauG_LLR_2012_FD_71393 | JGI IMG/M metagenome (GOLD analysis project Ga0075030, IMG submission 71393) | Freshwater sediment microbial communities from Pennsylvania, USA - Little Laurel Run_MetaG_LLR_2012 | ecosystem: Environmental > Aquatic > Freshwater > Creek > Sediment | place: USA... | reverse complement strand
GTCTTCCCCGCAATCCGGGCCATCCGCCCACGGCTCTGGTCTGTCCACATCCAGAGCTTGAATCATAAACTCAGCCCGCAAGGAATCCCGCAGAGACGATTTTCAAAACGCACTCTAAGCCCCTGACCGGGCTGCTCAAACCGCCACCGGCGCCCTGATCGCCGGCCACGGATCATAGCCTTCGAAGGCGATGTCTTCGGCCTTGACGTCGAACAGCGATTTGAACGGCGCCAGCCTCAATTTCGGCAACGCTCGCGGCGCCCGGCCGAGTTGCTCACGCGCCTGTTCGAGATGGTTGAGATAGAGGTGTGCATCGCCGAATGTGTGGACGAAGTCGCCCACGGCAAGACCGCTCGCCTCAGCGATCAAATGAGTCAGCAGGGCGTAGCTGGCAATGTTGAAGGGAACCCCGAGAAACAGATCGGCGGAACGCTGATACAGTTGACAGGAGAGCCGGCCTCGACTGACGTAAAACTGAAACAGGCAATGGCATGGCGCCAGCCTCATTTTCTCGATGTCGGGGACATTCCACGCGGAAACCACAAGCCGGCGCGAATCAGGATTGCGCTTGATCTCGGCCAGCAGCCAATCGATCTGATCGTAGACTTTGCCGTCGGCCCCCTGCCAGGCTCTCCACTGCTTGCCGTACACCGGACCAAGATCGCCGTTAGCGTCGGCCCACTCATCCCAGATGCCGACGCCGTTGGCCTTGAGGTAGGCGATGTTGGTGTCGCCCCTCAAAAACCATACAAGTTCATGGACGATAGACTTGAGGTGCAGCCGCTTGGTCGTCACAAGCGGGAAGCCTTCGCTGAGATCGAAGCGGATCTGTCTGCCGAAGAGCGACTTTATCCCTGTTCCCGTGCGATCTGCCTTCTCCTCCCCCGAATTAAGGGCCTCGCTAAGCAGATCGAGATAGGCGCGCATTTCAAACCCGGCATCGTCAAACGGCTACTATAGACGATTCGCCGCTATGCGCCCGAACATCTGAAGCTAGGAAGTGCCCCTTAATGGACGCTGACGGTCTGCAACTCGTTTTCCCAAGCGTTGGCAAGCGCCGCATCCCTGGAATCCGTCAGCATGATTGGGGTGCCGTCCGCGGCGAGAAGCGCGAACAATTGCAAGCCGGGCCTGATCGCCGGAGCCTGCGGGAATAGACGCTGGGCATCTTCCGACCGGATCGATTTGACATAGGCGATTGCTCCATCGCCAAGATGGGCGAATTCCTGCGGCGTCATCGCCGGAGCTGCGCTGGTGACCCTTTGCATCTTCTAACTCCTTCTTCTGGCTGTCCTTTAGGACCCGCCCACCTCCCGCGAACACTTAGGTCTCGCGGGAGAACATTACCTCCCTTCGCTTTTCGAGGCCATTCGTCCAAGCCAGCAGTGTAGTTACGCGCCTGGTTGGTCGGGATAACTATTAACGCTCGAAAATCGTTAAGTTGGTTGGATTTGATATGGTCGCGCCAACGGGCAGTTCAAGACCAGTCCTTTTGAGATTTCAAAAGGCCTGCACATTCCAGTTCAAGGTCCCGAACCAAATCTGCGCCGAAAACATAAATCAATTGCTTACAAAGCCGCCCGGCTTCATGACCCATTCTCCACGGGATCGCTCGCCGCGACAAACGAGTTAGATTTTCATGCTTAAACCGGCGCTCGGCGCAAAGCGGCAATGCCCAGGCTGCGGGGTTAGATTTTTCGATCGCGGCCGCGATCCCGCCACGTGCCCCAAGTGTGGCGCGCAATTGGTGGAGGCGCCCCCGGCGCCGGTGAGCGCGGCGGCGCCACCACCAGTTGCCGCGCGAACAACAAGGCCGACTCAGTGGTCTCCCGAGCAACAACAGGCCATCGACAGGGTCGGCCAATGGTTACGCGCGGGACAGCCGCAGGTGTTTCGGCTGTTTGGCTATGCCGGCGTTGGCAAGACGACCCTGGCGCGCCACGTCGCCGAGGGCGCGTCCGGCGAGACGGCCTTTGCGGCATTTACCGGCAAAGCGGCGCTGGTCATGCGCTCGAAGGGGTGCGTCGGCGCCACCACGATCCACGCGTTGATCTACCGCGCCACCGACACCGAGGACGGCTCGCCGACATTCAAGCTTAACCACGAGGGACCCGCCTCGAAAGCGGGCCTGATTGTCATCGATGAATGTTCAATGGTCGATGGGGACCTGGGTCGTGATCTCCTGTCGTTCGGCAAGCCAATTCTGGTGCTTGGCGATCCCGCGCAATTGCCTCCGGTCAAAGGCGGAGGCACCTTCACCAACGCCGAACCGGACGTCATGCTCACGCAGATCCACCGGCAGGCGGAAAACGATCCGATCATTCGCCTCTCCCAGATCGTCCGCGAAGGCGGCGTGTTGAGCTATGGCGAGTACGGATCAAGCCGCGTCATCCGCCGCAGCGAGGTCGATGCGGCGGAAGTCCTCGCAGCGGATCAGGTGCTGGTCGGAACGAACAAGACCCGCCGCCTCTACAACGCCCGCATCCGCGACCTCAAGAGCATCAAGGAACCTTTGCCTGTAGCGGGAGATCGGTTGGTCTGCCTGCGCAATGATCGGGTCAAAGGACTGATCAACGGCGGGCTCTGGAGGGTTGAGACGCTGCACGCGATGCGCAAGGATTTTGTCCGCATGACGCTGGCGCCGGAGGACGGCGGCGGACGACAGGTGAGGGTCGCCGTGCTCAAGCAATTCTTCGAGGGCGGCGAAGCCGACCTGCCCTATCCCGTTCGCCGCGAGTCCGACGAGTTCGATTACGGCTACGCCCTCACTGTGCACAAGGCGCAAGGATCGCAGTGGGACAGTGTCATGCTGTTTGACGAGAGCTACGCATTCCAGGAACACCGCGACCGCTGGCTCTACACCGGGCTGACAAGAGCGGCAAAGAAGCTGACGATCGTGCGATAGGGCAATCGGGGCGGCGGGGAATAAGCCCGCTCAGCCGATCGCCTTTTCCATGATGCGGCGCAGTCTCGCGGCGAACGCGGCGGCATCGCCGACGGACTCGCCTTCCACCAGGCGCGCTTCATCAAGCATCAGCCATGCGGAATCCTCGATCAGCGACTTATCGCCGCCTTCGACCAACCTGCGCGCCAGCGAAGCGACGAGCGGATGCCCCGCGTTGATCTCGAGGATGGGCTTGGTCCGCTCGCTCATTCGGCCGTGCATCGCCAGCATCTTTTCCAATTGGCGGTCGGGGCCGAACTCGGGCGCGACCAGGCAGGCGACGCTGTCGGTGAGGCGATCCGAGGCGCGCACGTCCTCGATTTGCTCCCCCAAAGTCTGCTTGACGAAAGCGAACAAGGTCGCGACCTCGGCCGAGGTTTCGGTATGCGGCGCCGAGCCTTCGGCGAGCGGAATCGATTTGATGTCAGCGGCGCCTTGCGTGACCGACTTGAACGGCTTGCCGTCATATCCCGCTGATGTCGAAACCCAGAAAGCGTCGACGGGATCGGCGAGCAGCAGAACCTCGATTCCGCGGGCGCGGAAACCTTCCAGCTGCGGGCTCGCCGCCAGACGCTTGGCGTCATCGCCGGTCAGATAGAAAATCGACGTCTGGTTTTCCTTGAGCGCGCCGACATAGTCGGCCAGTGTGCGCCCGCCCTGCGTATGCGTCGAGGTCGCGAACCGCGCCATCTTGAACAAGGCGTCGCGACGCTCGGGATCCTCGTAGAGTCCCTCCTTCAGCACCGCGCCAAAATTGTCCCAGACCTTTGCGAATTTCTCCGGCTCGGCTTCCGCCAGTTTGGTCAGTTCCGAGACGATGCGACTGGCGACGCCTTTGCGGATCGCTGCGAAGACGGCGCTCTCCTGGATCATCTCGCGCGAGACGTTGAGCGGCAGGTCGGCGCTATCGACGACAAGCCGGACGAACCGCAGCCAACCCGGCAATAGATCGGTGTCCTGACTGATCAGCACGCGGCGCACATAGAGCTTGTTGCGCCCCTTGCGCGCCGGATCGAACAGATCAAGCGGGCGCGATCCAGGAATGAACGCCAGCACTGTATATTCGTGCCGCCCTTCGGCGCGCCAATGAATGGTCAGAGCGGGCTCGTCGAACTGGCTGGCGAGGCCCCGATAGAATTCGGTGTATTCCTCGGGTTCGACATCGGCTTTTGGCTTGGCCCAGATCGCAGCGCCATCGCTGACCCGGCGCGGCTCCGCACCCGGCTTCTCGATCAGGTCGATCGGCACCGCGACAGCGCCGGAATGCTCGCGCACGATGCTCTCGATGCGATGCGGTTCGCAATAGTCGCCCGACGCATCGTTGAGATGCAGGATGACGCGCGCCCCGCGCGCCGGCGCCAGATCGATCGCCAGCGGCGCGATCGTAAACGCGCCCTTGCCGTCGGACGACCAGCGCCAGGCCTCGTGCGAACCGGCGCGGCGCGTTTCCACCACGACTTCGTCGGCGACCATGAACGCGGAGTAGAAACCGATCCCGAACTGGCCAATGAGATTGGCGCCTTCCTTGCCAGCTTCGTCCGCGCCCAGTTTTTCAAGAAACGCCCGTGTGCCGGAACTGGCGATCGTGCCAAGAGCTTCGACCAGCTCCTCGCGGCTCATGCCGACGCCGTTATCCGAAAAAGTGAGGGTCTTTTCCTCGGGATTGATCGCGATGGCGATCGCAAAGGGTCCGCCAGCCTCGATCAACTCCGGCCGCGCGAGCGAGTCATAGCGCAGCTTCTCGCAGGCATCCGCGGCATTGGAGACCAGTTCGCGCACGAAAATATCGCGATCGGAATAGACCGAGTGCACCATGAGATGCAGCAGCCGCGAAACATCGGCTTCAAATCGCTGCGTGCTGGCCTGGCTGGAAGCTTCGGCGGAAGAATGAACCTCGGTCGACAAGAAACCCTCGCAGCTTTCAACGAACAAATTCAGCGCGCCAAATATGCGGCGGCGCAGCTTCATATGCGGGATCAAGCGAACGTTTCAAGTCGCCGCGTTGGCGTGCGCAGACGCTGAGGTCAAAAAAAGGCGGACCGGCTGGGAGGGGGCCCGCCGATCCGCCTGGCCTGCGTGGCTAAACTCTGATCCGACACGCCGCTCGGGGGCTGGGGGGCTGAAAAACCGAGCGAGCTACAGATCAATCCATCGCGGCTAGGGGTCTGTTATTGCCGCCCGATGCGGCGCCCCGTTGACAATAAACGGGCTAAACTAAGGCTTTTTGCACCGGCGTGTGTCCCGCATTACCGCGGCGTTAGTGCGGAGCCGCGGGCGCAGGCGGGACGATCTTTTTAGGGGACTTGAGCGCCGCTTTCGCGAGGATGGCCTTTTTCGCCGGGACAGGGTGCTTCTTGACCTTTGCGGCGGCGACCGTCGGCGGCTCGGAGGCAGGCGTTTTGACCGCGCCCTGCAACACAGTCGGAGCGCTCAAGTCGCCTTCCGCGGAGGCCGGGCTGACCTCGAGCGGCTGCGGCTTGTCCGTGGCATAGGCGCTGACGTTTGCGGGAGCCGTCTTCACGGCCGCGACAACGGGGTGCGGCTGCGCCGAGCGGGCGGTAAGGACCGGACCGGTCCATCCCGGCTTTGGGCCGATAAAGACCGGGACCGGCGTAAAATAAACCGGTTCGGACGAACCCACATGGCCCGATTGCGAGGGAAGTCCCAGCAGCGAGCCGAGGATGCCGAACGACGGGCCGGATACCTCCTCTTCCTCAGCGGCGGCGATCGCTGCGCGGTTTCGGCGGGAACATATCTCCTGATGCATGTCGGGGGCCGGGCCAATCCCCGGCGAGTCGAGGCTCTCGATTGAACCGGCGCCGCCGCCCCAGGAGCCAAATCCGCGATCGAACATCGCCTCCGCCTGCGCCGTGCGGCCCTTCGCTGAGCTTGCGCCTAAAACCACCGCGATGAGCCGACGCCCACCCTGCGTCGCGCTCGCCACGATGTTAAATCCGGCGGCGCAGGTAAAGCCCGTCTTCATGCCGTTGGCGCCCGGGTAGCGTCCGATCAACCCGTTGTGGCCTTTGATAATCCGGTCGCCGAGCTGCAACGCGCCAATGCCGTAAATGTCGTTCTCGTCGGGAAAATCCCTCAGCAACGCGCGGGCGATCATGGCCATATCGCGCGCGGAGGAGACCTGCCTCGCGTCAGCCAGGCCGTTCGGATTGACGAAATGCGACTCGCGCAAGCCTAGTTTGCGCGCCGCGGCGTTCATCTCATCCGCAAAAGCCTCGACAGATCCCGAAACGCCTTCCGCGACAAGCACGGCGACATCGTTGGGCGACTTGACCATCAGCATCTTGAGGGCGTTATCGAGCGTCACCTGCGTCCCAGGACGGAAGCCCATTTTCGAGGGCGGCATCCGCGCCGCATGAGCCGACATAACGATCGGCGTGTCCATCGTCAGTCTGCCAGCGCGCACCGCATCCAGCGCGACGTAAGCGGTCATCAGTTTGGTCAACGAGGCGGGATACCAGTTGGCGGTCGCCTGCTCCTCGCTCAGCACCTGGCCGCTATCGGCGTCGATCAGCAGCGAAGGCGTGGCGGAGGCGGATGAGGCGACCAGCGCCAACCCGACGACGCAAACCCAGGCGCGGATCTTTTCGATCTGGCTTGAACTCATTCTCCAGCAAACTCCGTGCGCGGTGGGGACCCCAGTCGTCCCTGTTAATCGCAAGGGCCGCCAAGGTAAAGCCGCCATGCCGCGGACAACCGCCGCCCAACTGACAAATCACCGCAAATTGATTCGCCCTATGAAACACTTAGGGCCTATGTCTAGACTGATGACAGATCGGCGTTTGAACCATGTTGGCCCTGAAGAATCTTCGATTGGCGCTGCTGCCTGTTTTGGCGTTGATGGCTTCGATTCGACCCGTCGCCGCCGGGGTGGTGCGTTCGGTGGTCGAGCTTTTTACCAGCCAGGGGTGCTCGTCCTGCCCACCCGCCGACAAGGTGCTAGGAGGGCTGGCCCAGGATCCGGCAATCCTCGCGGTGTCCCTGCCCGTCGACTACTGGGATTACATCGGTTGGCGCGATACGCTCGCTTCGCCGATTTTCACCGCGCGGCAGAAGGCATACGCGGCGGCTGGCGGGCAGAACCAAGTCTATACTCCGCAGGCGATCGTTAACGGCCTCCAGGATGCGGTGGGGAGCGACAAGATAGCGATAGATCAGGCAATGTCGAGGACCCGCACTGGCGCTGGCGTTATGGCTGTTCCGCTCGAGGTTTCGGTCGATGGCGGCACAATCAAGGTCTCCGTCGGCGATGCGCCGGCTGGCGCGCCGCAAGAGGCGGGAGTCTACCTTCTGGCGCTGGAACGTTCGCAATCGGTGAAAGTGCAGCGCGGCGAGAACGCCGGCACGACCTTGACCTATGCGAATGTCGTGCGCGCGATCATCAAGATCGGCGAATGGCATGGGACCAAACAAATTCTGACCGCCGACGAGGCGTTGGAGCACGTGGACGGCGCGGATTCCTTTGCCATTATCGTCCAGACCGGGCACCGCTCGCAGCCAGGCGCGATGCTCGCCGGATGGGCGCAATAGCGCCCGTCAGTCCTGTTGATCCATAAGGCTCCCTTGCGCGTTACACCAGATGAAAATGCCGGTGCGGCAGCGCGTAGGCGCCAGGTTTTCCCGGCGGGAATTTTGCGGCTAGCAGATCGGCGCACCGCGAGGCCGCTCCGATCAGCCCATCGCCGATCGCGCCCTGCTTGATGTCGCCAAGCATCTTATCGACGACATCCTGCCACTGGCGTTGACTGATTGTCTCCGCTGCGGCGTCCGCAGCGACAATGCGGCCGTAATGCTCTGCCAGCGAGATATAGATCAGCACGCCATTGTGCCTGTCGTCCCGCTCAAGCCCGCGGATCATGAACTGTCCGAGAGCGGCGCGATGCGCGTTGGCGCGCTGTATGGCGCCCGGCGTCAGCATGACGCCCAGCGGGGTCAGCGAGAGAATGACTAGCGTCACAAAGAATATGGCGAGTTGAATGAGAAAGATCCGCTCGGCCGACAATTGCGTGGAGATCAGCAGCGGCCAGGGGGTCGCCAGGCCGAACAGAATGCTCCAAACCAGCGGCATCATCTCGTAACTCGACGAAGCGCGGGCCAGGACGCAGACAATCGGGCTGCTGGTCCGCGCCTGCGCCGTCGTGAGCGCGGCCTCGATGCGAGCGAACTCGTCTTCGCTGACCGGCATCACCAACTCCCCGACGCGCCGCCGCCGCCCGACGATCCGCCGCCGCCCGAGAAGCCGCCGCCCCCACCCCCGGAATACGATCCGCCGCCAAACGAGCTACGCCCGCCGCCGCTGCTTGCCATCGTCATGATGAGCACGTTCGCCAGACCAAAGCGGCGCACATTGACGAAGAAGATGAAAAGGAAGATCGCCAGAAAAATCAGCGGCGCGATCGAATTCAATGTTGTCGCGTTGCTTTCCGCGCGAATTTCCGGGCGCTTCTGCCAGTCGGCCGAGTCGGTTGTCAGCACGGCGATGATGTCGTCAACGCCCCGGGTGATCCCGCCGTTGAAATCGCCCGCCTTGAAGCGCGGCGCTACCGCGTTGGCGATAATGATTTTAGACGTCGCGTCGGTCAGCGTGCCCTCAAGCCCGTAGCCGACTTCGATCCGCACGCGGTGTTCGTTGGGCGCGATGAGAAACAGCGCACCATTGTTTTTCTTCGCCTCGCCCAGTTTCCACGTGCGAAACAGCGCGTTGGCGTAGGGCTCGATCTCCTGTCCCTCAAGTGAGGCAACTGTGGCGACGACAAGCTGAATGCCCGATTGGCTCTCCAGAGTCGCCAGCTTGGTCTCAAGCGTAGCGCGTTGATCGCCAGAAAGGATATTGGCGGCATCGATCACCCGCCCGCTCAACGGAGGAAAACTTAGCGCCGCCGCAAGCACAAGTGTCGCCGCAACCAGCAACGCCAGAGTTGGGAGAAAGACGCGGGTAACGCGTCGCACGCTCAGAACTTCACCTTCGGCGCCGTTGCTGAGCCCGCCTCCGCAGTAAATTCCACCATCGGCTTGCTGCCGCTAAAAGCGGTCGAGGCCCAGATCACGGTCGGAAAGGTGCGCAACGCCGTATTGTAGGCCTGCACCGCGCCGATATAGTCGCGACGCGCCACCGCGATGCGATTTTCGGTTCCCTCGAGCTGCGCCTGCAGCGCGAGGAAATTCGCATTGGATTTGAGGTCAGGATAATTTTCACTGACCGCCAGCAACCGGCCGAGCGCGCCCGAAAGCTGCGCCTGAGCCTCCTGCATTTGCTTGATCTTTTCGGGATCGGTCAGTTGCGAAGCGTCGACATGGATCGCGGTCGCCTTGGCTCGCGCCTCCGTCACCGCCTCCAGGACGTCCTTTTCCTGCTTGGCGTAGCCTTGTACGGTGGAGACGAGGTTGGGGATAAGATCTGAGCGGCGCTGATACTGGTTCTCAACTTCCGCCCACTGCGCCTTGGCGGCCTCCTGGAGAGTTGGAATGGTATTGTAGCCGCAGGCGGAGACGGCCAGCCCGATGAAAACCGCAACCGCAATAGCGCGCACTCGAAAAACATTCATCGTTAAGACCCCGAGAAAATCCAATGCTTGCAGCATAGAGCGGAAACTACGGCGCGCAAAGCGTAGGCGTGCGCCGCAAGCCGGGGGGCAAGCCCGTCCTGCAGAATTGTCGATGACAGATTATTATTGTTGCCACGCATCTGTTCGTATCGATGAAGAAACCGGACTATGAATTTCGCCCGACCACAACCGGCGATCTCCCGCTGTTGAAGGCCTGACTCAGATCGCCGGAGGTTGTGCGCTGGTGGGGTGACCCGCTCGAACAGGCGGCGCTGCTCGAGGAGGATTTGAGCGAGCCGCGCATGATCATGCGCGTCATCTCCTACCGTTCGAAGGCGTTTGCCTACGCGCAGCATTATGACGTCCACGCCTGGCCTCAAGCCCATTTCGCCGAGCTGCCCAAAGACTCGCGCGCCATCGACGCGTTTATCGGGGAACCCGAGATGATTGGCCGCGGTCACGGCGCGGCCTTCCTCCGCTTGCTTGCGTTGCGCCTGATGGCTGAAGGGGCGCCGCTGGTCGCCATTGACCCCTCTCCGGACAATCTGCGCGCCCGACGCTGCTACACCCGGGCAGGCTTCCGCGGCGACAGGATCGTCGCAACACCCGAAGGGCCGGCGGTCCTGATGACGTTCGGCGGATGACAGGCTCATAAAGGCCCGCTTGCCGCCCGGCCCGGCTTTCACTAGAAAGCCTACCCTTGGCCTCTCTGGCCCGAGGCATCAACCACAAAAAGCGTTCGCCACGACCGCGAAGGAACAACAATGCGCGTCTATTACGATCGGGATGCCGACCTTAACCTCGTCAAGGGCAAGAAGGTCGCCGTGGTCGGCTATGGCAGCCAGGGTCACGCCCATGTGCTTAACATGCGCGACAGCGGCGTGAAGAATCTGGCCGTGGCGCTGCGCCCCGGTTCGGCCTCGGCCAAGAAGGCCGAAGCGGAGGGCGTCAAGGTCATGGACGTCGCCGCCGCCGCCAAATGGGCCGATGTGGTGATGATGCTGACGCCGGACGAATTGCAAGCCGACATCTATCGCGGCGAACTCGGCCCCAATATGAAGAAGGGCGCGGCGCTGCTATTCGCACACGGCCTCAATGTGCATTTCAACCTGATCGAGCCGCGCGGCGACATCGACGTGCTGATGGTCGCTCCAAAGGGACCGGGCCATACCGTGCGGGGCGAATATCTCAAGGGCGGCGGCGTGCCCTGCCTCATCGCCATCCATCAGGATTCCAGCGGCAACGCTCACGATCTCGGCCTGTCCTACGCCAGCGCCATCGGTGGCGGGCGCGCCGGCATCATCGAGACCAGTTTTCGCGAGGAATGCGAAACCGATCTTTTTGGCGAGCAGGTTGTGCTTTGCGGCGGACTGGTCGAACTCATCCGCGGCGGCTTCGAGACGCTGGTCGAGGCCGGCTACGCCCCGGAAATGGCCTATTTCGAGTGCCTGCACGAGGTGAAGCTGATCGTCGACCTCATCTATGAGGGCGGCATCGCCAACATGAACTACTCAATCTCCAACACCGCCGAATATGGCGAGTATGTCACCGGCCCGCGCATCATAACGTCCGAGACGAAGGCCGAAATGAAGCGCGTGCTGGGAGATATCCAGTCGGGCAAATTCACTCGCGACTGGATGCTGGAGAACAAGGTCAACCAGACCTCGTTCAAGGCGACGCGCGCCAAGCATAACGCCCATCAGATCGAGGCGGTCGGCGAGAAATTACGTGCGATGATGCCGTGGATCGGCAAGAACAAGCTGGTCGACAAGGCGAAGAACTGATTTTCGCAACAGCGCGTCGGCCCCCGGCAATTCGTCTGGACAGGCCGCCGCGCCTTTGCTACATGCCGGCCTCCCGGAGCAGTGCCGGGGATTTCGATGGGCGCATAGCTCAGTTGGTAGAGCAGCTGACTCTTAATCAGCGGGTCCAAGGTTCGAGCCCTTGTGCGCCCACCATCGAAAGACAAATTCAGGGTGAATCCCTCACAATGGCGCCTTTTTGCTGCGGAAGCGGAAATATTGCCTGGTTTCATGCCAAGTCCCGAGCCCGTTGGCGGATAAGCTCTGCCTGGAACTCGGAACTGCGCAGCGGTTTGAACCCAAAGAGTTCGCACGTGGGCGAGTTCACCCACATTTTTGGACCTTGGATCGCCTGAAGAGTAGCGCACGTCTGACGTCGGCGGATCAACCTCCGTCGCAAGACCATCATCTTGGCGTCACCCAATTGCAGATTTGAGTTCGTACCCTCCCGTGATTGGGACATCCCGTCCCGAATTCGAGGGGTAAATCATGCGACCTCACTATTTGCACCGCACGAAGTTCAAGCGTCGCCTTCTGGGCTGTGTCGCCGTGGCCGCGTTGGCTGGAAACGCCGTCGCACCAATCGGCGCTGCGTTTGCAGAAGTGGGCCAGGCGCAGGAAAACCAGACGCTGACTCCGATCAAGCACGTCATCATTATCGTCGGCGAAAATCGCACGTTCGATCATCTTTTCGCCACCTATCAACCGGTGCATGGGGACGAACGCGTTTCGAACCTGCTCTCCAAGGGCATCGTGCGCCCGGACGGAACGCCCGGAGCAAACTATCACAAGGCATTGCAATATCAGGGATCCGATACCAGCGTTTACCAAATGGCGCCCGGAAAGACCGCCTATTCAACGCTGCCGCCCGCGCTGACAGGCGGTCCATCGACGCCGTATGTATGCCAGGCCCTGGGGGTCACGACCGGTACATCGTGTGACACGCCCGCCAACGAAGCAGCGGCGAAAACGCTGCAACTTGGGCTGGCTCCCGATTATTACAAATTCATGCTTACGGGGGGCACAGGCCAGACCAGCAAGACTCCGGACACACGCATCTCATACGACGGCCAGGACGCCAGCCATCTACCGCCCGGCCCGTTCCAGATCACTTCGGCAAACCATCCCTATGATGCTTACGACGCAAGCCCCGTGCATCGCTTCTACCAGATGTGGCAGCAGCTGGATTGCGATGGCGCCAAGGCGAACTGGCGCAACAGTTCTGGCTGCCTGTCCGATCTGTTCGCGTGGGTCGAGGTGTCGATCGGAGCGGGCTCGAACGGCAAGGCGCAGCCGGTGGGCTTCACCAACGTCTCGACCGGCGAAGGCGGCACGTCGATGGGCTTCTACAATGTCCAGCAGGGCGACGTGCCCTATTTCAAGGAACTCGCCGACACGTACGCGATGAGCGACAATTATCACCAGGGCGTTCAGGGTGGCACTGGCGCCAATTCGATCGTGATGGGCACCGCAGACCCGATCTGGTTCAGCGACGGCGTGGGCAATCCAACCATGCCGCCGAACAACCCCGTCGACCCCGTAAATCCAGGAACGCCGCTCCCCGGCCACAGCAGCGCCTTGAGCGAAATAGAGAACCCGAACCCGCAACCGGGCACGAACAACTATTATATCCAGGACGGCTATGGCGGTGGTTCAGGCAGCCCGACCGCTGTCGCGCCGAAGGCAAACTACGGTGGCGGCTCCTATGTGAATTGCGCCGATGCATCACAGCCGGGCGTTTCCGCAGTGCTGGGCTATCTCAACTCGCTCGAGCGGAAGGTAAGAGCCAATTGCGAACCCGGCCACTACTACCTCCTCAACAACTACAACCCAGGCTATTTCGGCGACGGCTCCAACGCCTATACCGATGCGAACGCCAACAACTACGTCTTTACGATCCCGCCCTCGAATGTCCGCAACATTGGGCAGGCGCTCAATGCCAAGAACATTTCGTGGGCCTGGTACGGCGACCAGTTCAGTCGCTATCTCGCCGACAGGTACCAGCAGGACTCAAAAGACGTCTATTGCAACATCTGCAATTGGGCGCAGTATTCGACCGCTATCATGACCGACCCGGCCCAGCGCGCCGCGCACCTCAAGGACATGACGGATTTCTACGCGGCGATCCAGAATGGCGCGCTTCCCGCTGTGTCCTATGTCAAGCCGAGCGGCATCGTCGACGGGCATCCCGCGTCCTCGAAATTCAATCTGTTCGAGGGCTTCACCAAGAACGTCGTCGACGCCGTGAGGGCCAACCCGAAACTGTGGGCGGAAACGGCGATCATGATCACGGTTGACGAAGGCGGCGGTTATTACGACTCCGGCTATGTCCAGGCGGTTGATTTCTTCGGCGATGGCACACGCATCCCGATGATCGTCGTCTCGCCCTACAGCCGCGGCGGCCATATCTCACACAGCTACACTGACCACGTCTCAACGCTCAAGTTCATCGAAAAGAACTGGCGCCTCGGCCCGATCACGACGCGCAGCCGCGACAATCTGCCCAACCCGCGCGCTGACGAACGCGACCCCTACGTGCCCGTCAACTCGCCGGCGATCGGCGATATGATGGACATGTTCGACTTCGATCACGACCACAGCCACGATCAGGACGGCTAACACGCGCGCGGTAAGCGCAGACCATAAGGGCTTCGGGTCCAAGCGCCCGAGATATTGACGGGGAGACGCCAGTCTTGGCGAACCGGACTGAGCGTCTCCTTGCGTCCTGCGCGACACGACGCCCACCGGCGGGGCGGCATCAGGTGGGCGACGCGCCGCTATCAAATCACGCCAGCCGCATCGCCAGGCCGCCCGATCAACGTCGGCGGGGTTTGGCTGGCGGACCGCCGCGACAGCCAGCGCGCAGTTGCTAAACTTGGCGGAACGCGCCATCCTTGGCCAATACTCGACCGTTGGGCGCGCGAGTGTGCGCGGCGCCAAGGACCGGTGAAATCTCCGGCCTTCCGATAGCGGCGCCAAGAGTGGGCGGGGGGACTTGGTGAGATCTGCGTCGCATCGCGTTGACTTTGTGCGAGGCTGCTCGGCTTCTGCAACGTGCGCAATCTTCGACCTCGCGGGCGGGCGCTGACCGGATGAACGCGGGCCGCTTCAGGCTGGGCTTCCGGCAATGACCGCATCGGAGGGAGCCGCGGAAGCCAAGACAGCAGGCGCGCCGATCCTTGAAATACGCGGCGTAGGCAAGCGCTTTGACGCCACCCAGGCGCTCGCTGACGTTTCTCTGACGCTTCAGGCGGGCGAGATCCATGCCTTGCTCGGCGAGAACGGCGCGGGCAAGTCGACGCTCATCAAGATCGTCACCGGCGTTCACCAACCCGATCGCGGGCAAATTCTGCTGGCCGGCCGGCCGATTACGATCCGCAGCGCCGCCGAGGCCCAGCGCCTCGGAATCGCGGCGATCTATCAGGAGCCGCTGTTGTTTCCTGATCTTAATGTCGCCGAAAACATTTTCATCAGCCATCAGGATCGGGGTGTCGTCGTCGATTGGCGCCGGATGTTTCAAGATGCTGAATCGATATTGGCCGAGCTCGGCGTTGCGCTCGATGTGCGCAATCCGGCGAGCGGGCTCACGCTTGCCGCGCAGCAGACCGTCGAGATCGCCAAGGCGATTTCGATGAACGTGCGCGTCCTCATCATGGACGAGCCGACCGCCTCGCTTTCCGCCCACGAGGCGCAGGAGCTCTTCAAAATTGTCGGAGATCTGAAAAAGCAGGGCGTCGCCATCCTGTTTGTCAGTCACCGCATGGAAGAAGTCTTCGAGATCGCCGATAGGGTAACGGTCTTTCGGGACGGTCAGCTGATATCTACGCGTCCACGCGCCGAGGCGACGCCGCAACGCGCCATCGCCGATATGGTCGGGCGCGCGGTGGACTTGACAAGGGCCAGAGCGAGCGTCGCGCGCGACGAGTTGCTTCTTTCGGTGGACCATCTCAGCCGGCAGGGCGTTTTTGAGGACGTCAGCTTCCAGCTTCATCGCGGCGAAGTTCTCGGCTTCGCCGGGCTTATCGGGGCGGGCCGCACCGATGTCGGGCTGGCGCTGTTCGGCATCGAGCCGGCCACATCGGGTTCGATCTCGCTTGCGGGGAAGCCCGTGAGCGTGCGCTCGCCGCGCGACGGTATGCGGCTCGGCATTGCCTATGTCTCGGAGGACCGTCGTCAGCTTGGTCTGGTTCTCTCGATGTCGATCTTCGCCAATATCACGCTGCCGGCGCTGCGCCGCTACCTCAATCGCTTCGGTCTCATTCGAACCGGGATGGAAAGGCAAACCGCGGAGACTTTTCGCAAGCGGCTGGCAATTCGCACGCCGTCGATCGAGCTCGACGTCGCCAAGCTTTCAGGCGGCAATCAACAGAAAGTGATGTTGAGCAAGTGGCTGAACACCAATCCGTCGATCCTCATCCTCGATGAGCCGACCCGTGGCGTCGACGTCGGTTCGAAAGCCGAGGTGCATACGATCATTAGCGAACTGGCGTCCGAAGGCATCGGTGTGATCGTGATTTCGTCCGACTTGCCCGAAGTGCTGGCTTTGAGCGACCGCGTCCTCGTTATGCGGGAGGGACGGCAGATGGCGATTCTTGACCGCGCCGATGCGGACCAGGAATCGGTCATGACCGCCGCGATGGGCCAAAGATCCCACCAGCCGGCGCAGGGCCTCCAATGAACTGGTTGCAGCGGCAGATCCGGCCGGAGCAAATTCGCGAATTGAGCTTGCTCGCGCTCATCGTCGTCGCGGTAGTTTTCTTCGGGTCGATGATCGACGGCTATTACTCGTTTCGGACCTTCAACAGAATCTCTTCGAGCGTGGCCATCATCACCGTCGTCGCCGTTGGGCAAACGCTGGTCGTGTTGACGCGCAACATCGATCTGTCGGTCGGCTCCATTGTCGGCTTTACCGCCTATTTCGTGGGCACGCTGATCGCCCATCACAAAGGCCTCAATCCCTTTCTCGCCGTGGCGATTTCGATCGCGCTGGGCGCGGCGCTTGGCGTCGTCAACGGCCTTCTCGTGGCCTGGGGCCGCGTGCCAGCGGTCGTCGTCACGCTCGGAACGCTCGCAATCTACCGCGGCGTACTCGTCGATCTCTCTGGCGCAAAGACGGTCACCACCGACAGCCTTCCTCAGTGGCTCGTCAATTTGCCGACGCTAAACGTTCTGCCGATCGGCGCGCTCGATGTGCGGGCGCTGTTTGCCGCCGCGCTGGTCATAGTCATCATCTTTCAATTCGGCGTGACTTATCTGAGCTTCGCGCGGCGGTTCTATGCGATCGGCTCGAATCCTGAGGCCGCGCAGCTCATCGGTCTGCCTATGAAAGGCATTATCCTGCTGGCGTTCGTCATCTCGGGCGCCCTCGCGGGTCTCGCGGGTTTCATGACGCTCGCCCGCTACGGCAATATCACGGTCGAGGCGGGCCGCGGCCTGGAGCTGAATGTCGTCGCGGCGGTCGTGGTCGGCGGCGTCAATGTGTTCGGCGGATCGGGAAGGGTCACCGGCGCGATGCTGGGCGCGATCATGATCGGCACGCTCGAACAGAGCCTGTTTCGCCTGGGCATCAGCGAGTTCTGGCGCGATGCGTTGCTCGGCCTGTTGATCCTGCTCGCGGTCGCCAGCGACTCTGTGATCTTGCAGCGGCTGCGCCTGCTTTGGGCGCGCACCGAGCTCAAGTTCGTCCAACCGGTTGAAGCCGGAGCGCCGCGCTCGTGAACCCGGCTGCTCTGCTCAAGCGCTGGGAAACGCTCCTGCTGGCGGTGCTGATTGCAATCGTCGCGATCAACGTTCTGGAGTCGCGCTACTATCTGAGCGTCGGAAACTTCATCAATCTGTTTCAGCTCTCGATCGAAAAAAGCCTCGTCGCGCTGGCCATGGCGCTGGTCATCATTGGCGGCGACATCGACCTGTCGGTCGCGTCGGTGATGGGCCTGGCGGCCTGCGTGATGGCGTGGTTATTCCAGCAAGGCGCACCGTTGCCTCTGGCGATACTGCTGGCGTTGGGCGCCGGTGTTCTGGCGGGTCTCAACAACGCATTCTGGATCGCCTACGTCGGCCTGCCCTCTCTCGCGGTGACGCTGGCGGGCCTGATCGGCTATCGCGGCGTTGCTCGAATCCTGGTGGAAGACCGCGCCATCGGCGGCTTTCCGCTCTGGTTCAATACGCTTGGCCAGCAGGCGCTCGTCGGCCCTCTGACCGCGGCTATCGTAATCTTCCTGTTTTTCTTCGTTGTCTTCGTGATTGTTTTGCACGGCTCGGCATTTGGCCGCCTTGTCTATGTCATTGGCAGCAACATTCAGGCGGCTCGCTATTCCGGCGTTCGGATCGGCCTGGTGAAGACGGCGCTGTTCGTCGGCTCGGCCGGCGTGGCGGCGCTCGCGGGCATCTTGTATGCTGCGCGCCTCGGCTCGGTGCGCGGCGACACGGCGGACGGCTTTGAACTGGATATCATCACGACTGTGCTGCTTGGGGGGGTCAGCATCTTTGGCGGCAAGGGCAATCTCGTCGGCGTCGGCCTGTCGCTGCTGGTTATCCTGAACCTTCGCAATGGAATGGGGCTTGCCGATATCACCGGCAATACTCAGAACTACGTGATCGGGGGACTACTCATACTTTCAGTGCTGATCCCGAACATGTCGCTGGAAATACGCAACAAATGGAGAGGGAGAGAAACATGAAAAAACATCTGATGAGCGTAGCCGCTTTCGCTGTGTTGTCGCTGCTGCCCCAGGCGGTGTCGGCCCAGGTCGCGACGGCGACTCCGGGCAAGGCGGTCAGCATGGTGCTGCTGCCGAAATTTCTGGGCATCCTGCCGTTCGATCAGGCCCATCAGGGCGCTGAAGAAGCCGCCAAGGAACTGAAGAACCCCACGGCATTGCAGTTCCTCGGGCCAACGCCGCAGAACAGCGTCGCCGGACAGATCGAGATCGTCACCAACGCCGCCACGCAAGGCGTCAAAGCGATCATGCTGTCGAACAATTCGGGCGACCAGATCGTGCCGGCCGCCAAGGCGGCGCAGGCCAAGGGCGCCAAGATGGTGACCTGGGATTCGCCGATTCCCTCCTCCGACGGCGAGGACGTGTTCGTCGCGCAGGTCGACTTCGGCGACATCGGCAAGGTGATGGCCGACATGTCGCTGAACATTATCGGCGCGGATGGCGGCAAGTTCGCGATATTGTCGGCTTCGCCCGACGCCTCCAACCAGAACGCCTGGATCGCGGCTATGAAGACGGCGCTGAAAGACCCCAAATACGCCAAGCTCAATCTGGTGGACACTGTCTATGGCAATGACGAGTCCGAGAAGAGCTACACGCAGGCTCAGGCGCTGGTCGATAAATACCCCGACCTCAAACTGATCATGGCGCCGACGTCGGTCGGCATCGTCGCCGCGGCCAAGGCGATGCAGGACGAAAAGCTCTGCGACAAGGTCAAGATCAGCGGCCTCGGCCTGCCGAGTGAAATGCTCGCCTACACCAAGAATGGGTGCGCCCCGCAATTCGCGCTGTGGAGCTTCATCGATCTTGGCTACCTCGCCTATTACACCTCCTACATGCTCGCCACCGACGCCATGAAGGCGGCGGAAGGCGTGAAGTTCAAGGCGGGCCGCATGGGCGAATACACCATCACCAAGGACCCGACGCGGGCGAAGGGCCTGCGCATCCTGATGGGCCCGTTCACCGTCTATAACAAGGACAACGTCGAGGCGGCGGCGAAGTAGCCCGGAGCCGCGGGCGGCGACCGCGGCGGGCGATACAGCGTGCGGCGCGCGACACAACTCGCGCCGCACCCCACTCGCTGTCGGGGGCGCCATTTTCGGACGCGCCGGGCCGATCTCAATGCGATGCGATGCATTTCTCCGCCGCCGCGGCGCGTTTTCAGAAATGCGCGGCCCGGTGAGCGTGCAAGCCTTTACAACACCGTAGGCGCCAAACGACGTCGCAATTTCACCGGATCGCCGGCGGCCGCGATAGCATCGATCGTGAGAATCGCGGAATGCGCGATTCCCGTCGATGTGGCTGGTGCGGGGTGCGGAATTTGCCATTCCTCAACGTAGCACAGATTTAGTTTTTCAGAAAGATATTTAAGACAATTCGCTCATTGTAGGGGAGACGGGCGCGTGCCCTTCCGAGCTCAGGACCAGCGCCGGGCTCGTTTGTTGCGCGGCAATGCGTCGCGCAGTAACGCGATGCATTGGTCACGCGTAGCGTCATCGACCGTGAATTTCTCGGGCGATAGCCTCCCGAGCTTCGGATGAGGGCTCCGCATCCAAAGAGCTGTGTGATCCGGGTCTAAGTGGCAGGAAACAACAGAGCGCAGTCCAGCGATAGCCTGCTCCTTTTGGCATCGGGCGCGCCCTTGAATCTCGATCTCACGAACACGCAACTCAAGCGCGCGAAAAGCGCTCAAGTAGCCATCTTCGCTTTTCGCTGCGGCTTCCAATGGCGAAGTTCCACCAATTCGAATATTCGGAGAACGCAGCCACGTCTCCGCTTCCTCGCCAATCCGTTCGCAGGCGCCGTTTCGTATCCGCGAAACGCGGCTTGCTGATTCTGCATCCAACTTTGCCCGTGCGGCTCGCTGACGCTCCTCGGCCTCGTGGTGCGTGCGTTCCAGTTCTCGCTTCAACGCCGGACCGAAAGGAAGCCCCATCAAATCAGTGCTTTGTCGTGGAGCCAAACGTGCGACATTCGCCAACTCGCTAATGAGCCTTTCCCACTCGGCTTGTCCAAAGAGCACCGCTTCGCGCACCGAATAACCGCGCTCAGGAAGCTTGTTTGTTGCCCATTCATCGAAGGAAAAGAAATCTGTCTCCTCCGCGGGGAGGGACGCAAGGCCTTTTTCTACAAGACGACGGACCTCATTGAGACGCTTTGCCGGGCGGGCCTGCAGCTCTCGGGAGGCCTCTACGAGGTCCGTCAGGCCGGCCGTCGCTTGCCAAGTTTCAGACCCACCCGCGCGAACGAAGCCGAGTTGCTCCAGACGCGCAAGATATGCTTCGACCGCCTGGGTGGGAGAGGCGAACGGGACATCTGTGCTTTGGATTGCTTTGGCGATCTCGGCAGAGACCCCCTCGAAGGTTGAACTAAGCCAGCCTCGACGGCGGACGATTGCAAGCGCGCTCCGCGTCCTAAACGGCTGAGCAGATGCATCGAGCAGGCCGAGCAGAAGTGCCGCCTGCCATTCGGCGACCCCAACAGTGAAGCAGCCGGACCCATCGACCGGGAGATTGATGGCGTCTCCCAATCCGTCTCGCCGGGCAAGACTTTCATGTTTGCCGCCGCCTGCAGTGTTCGACGGTAGCCGATGTCGGTAGGCGGAGCGAAGTTGTTGGACGAGTTTAGCTCGGTCTTCTTCGCGTTTGCGCGCCTTTTCGCTGAGCCTTTCGTGAGCGGCGCGCTCGCGAGGATTGTGAAGCCACACTCGCGGAGCACGATAGAGAATCGCATCTCCGAGCTCGCTGAAGCTGTGCTTAAGATATGGCGATAGATCGATCTCGATCGCCCCGACGTCCATGTCCCGAATTCTAGCGATCTTCTGCTCGTCACAGGCGTGCGTGACCTTGAATTCAACAATTAGCGACCTGTCTCGCTTATAGATAGTAACATCCGGAACAATCAGGCCCTGCTTGGTTTCAAGTACTGCGCGCTCGAAGCTCCACCGATCCCGCTTTACGAGGACTTCCTTGTCATTGCCGATACCGACGAAAAGTTCCGGCAACTCAATTTCGAGCCGCTCCCCCAGTACCTGCTTCGCAAACTTGTGAAGCGCCGTCTCGCCCGCCGACACGCACGAGTGGTCATCCCGCCGAGTATCATGCGCGAAATGATGTCGCTTTATTTTACCTTTCTTCGCGACCATGGGTCGGTCGCAGCCCGAGCAGATACATCTGCAAGCAAGCCCAGACGGCACCTCATCGATCGATACAAGACGCTTGTCCGCAGCCTCGGCGACGAGAATTTTGCCGCGTCCGACGCAAGCGAACAACTGCTCCAATGTAACCGACGATTCGCGAATCGCCATATTCGATCCCCGGTGTTTTGCGAAAGCTGCAACAAACGTAACACGGGCGCTATGGCGACATGTACCCCTGTCATCCATCTCCACGGCTCTTTCAGAATCTTTGCGAGCGCCTCTGCTTCGCGGACCGATCGAACTGGGAACCCCTTGGCGCCTGGGACGTTGTCCGGCAAATCTCGGAGGTCGCTATGAGCAATGTCATTCCGCCGCTTGCTGCGCCGTTCGTTAAGGCCGCGGAGCCGACCGACGGGCAGCGTCGCGGCGTCGTCGTGAAAATCGACGGAACCTACGTGACCCTGGACGACGGGCGGACGTACAGCGCTGGGCCAGGCGCCGATCTTACAAAACTCCAGATCGGGGCCCGCGTCGTGGTGATGAACCCGGATTCGCTTCAGGGCTCGGACATCGTGCCCGTGGGTTGAGCTGTTCGATTGGCCGGACCATCGCCTCGAGGAAAGCAGCGCCATACCGTAAGCATCGGTTTTGGAACGGCGCGGGCGCGGCGGGTCTTGCGCGCGCTCTCGATGCGGAGGTCGGCGATGGGCACCTTCATTCCTCCGTTCCTGGGGCCGGGCGAACACCTGTTCGAACCAGCGGCTTCGATTCAGGCGGTATTCGGCCCGTTCACGATCCGCCCGGATGGCATGGACGACGGCCATGACGCTCGAGCCTATGTCGGGCAGGTCATGGGAATTGTCCGAATGGTCGAAACGACCCGCGTCGGAAAGGCCGTCATCGCGGAGATCCGCAGCCGAAAAAAGCCGGTTCTCATCTTCCCGCTCGAGCAGGTTGACGACGTGATGGCCTACGCATGGGTCTATCCCCGTTGGGGCCTGTTTCCGGTCGTCGTGTCGTTTACGCCGCTCTTCGGACGGCGGCTTCGCCAGTTCCTTGGCGACGAAGAACAGAAATTCGACAAGGTTTACACGCCGCACGAAACCATCGTGCACGAATTCGCGCATGTGGCGCGCGCCGTCTCCGGCAATTTCGACAGGCTGGGGGACGACGAGGAAGAGTTGGCGACCATGGTCGCCAACATGTTCGCGGTCGAGATCAACCGGGCGCCGGTGAACAGTTACGACGAGATGAAAAGCGTGACGGGCAATCTGGCGGCGTTTTCGAAGACGTACTATCGCGACAATTTCGATATGATCGAGGCCTTCTGCAAGCAAAACAAGACTCTCGCCACCGAGCTTTCCTATGTGAACACAACCTTCAACCCGATCCGGCTTTACATGGATGAGAATCTGTAGGGCGAGCCGGGTATCGCACCCCCGAAGCCTCACCGCCGCTCCTCCAGCGCCTCATCCAGCAGCCGCGCCAGCGTCTCCGGCTCCTTCGGGAACCCGGCGCGGATCCATAAGGCCTGCAGCTTCTTCAAAGTGGCGCCGACGCCCTGCCCTTGCGCGATGCCGCGCGCGATGATGTCGGCGCCCGTAAAGGGAAGATTCGGCTGCGGCGTGTCGGCGAGGAAGCGCCATGCGGCGGCGAAGGCGAAATCATCGGACGGCGCGGCGGATTCGGCGTGAGCCAGCGTCAGCGCGTCCAGCGCCGCGGTGCGGCCATGCTCGAACAGCAGCGTTCTGAGATGCCCTAGGGAAGGCGGCGCCCGGGTTCCGTGCAGGCTCGCCAGAAGTTGCGCGGCTTTGGCGAGGCGTTCGCCCTCGGCATTCGACAAGCGGAGCTTTTCGCGCAGCCGCTCGGCGTCCTCGACGACCCGCACGCCGAGCGCCGCAAGCCTGAGAATCGCGTCGGGCTCGCAATTGCGGGCGGCCTCGATAGCGGCGAGTCTGCGCAGTCTGGCGGGGTCGGGCGCCAGACCGAACAACGGCGCCAAAAGCCCCGCGTAGCAAACGGCGGCGGTGACTTCCGCAGCCCGGGGCGCGGCCAACAACTTCAGCAGTTCGGCGCGCACGCGTTCGCGCGAAAGCTGCGCCAGCCCGCTCCTTCCGGCGATCGCGGCGGCGAAACCCGGGCCATCGAGCGGACCCTCGCTGTAGGAAGCGGAAAAACGAAAGAAACGCAGGATGCGCAGGTAATCTTCGGCGATCCGCGCGCTGGGATCGCCGATAAAGCGCACGCGTCGCGCGGCGAGGTCGTCAAGGCCGCGGGTGTAATCGTGCAGCGCGCCCTGCAGATCGAGAGACAAAGCATTGATGGTGAAATCGCGCCGCATCGCATCGGCGGCGAAATCGCGCCCGAAGCTGACTGTGGCGTGGCGGCCGTCCGTCTCGACGTCCTGTCGCAGGGTCGTTGTTTCGATCGGCGTTCCCTCGACAATGAGCGTCACGGTGCCGTGCTTGAGGCCGGTCGGGGCGATTCCAAACCCTGCGGCGCGGGCGCGGTGCATGACCGTTTGCGGCAATGCGGTCGTCGCCAGATCGAAATCGCCTGGCGTCGCGCCAAGCGCGAGATCGCGCACAGCGCCGCCAACCAGGCGCGTTTCTTCGCCGGGGAAATTGAGGACCTTGAGCGCTCGCGCCAGCGGTCCCTCATTCAGAAGGCGGCGATCGACCAGACTACCGTTGCGGATCGCGGTGAGCGCGCTCATTCGATGTGGCCGGGAATCAAGACGCCGTTTTCCATGTGCGCGGGCACATAGACGCCCTTGGCGCGGCGCTGCATAAAACCGAACGCAATCAGTCCCGCCAGCGCCAGCACGAGGCCAACCAAGGTCAATCGCGCCACTCGCCCCTGCGTCCAATGCTCGACTTCGAGGGGATAGCGCAGCCGCAAGACGAGATAGAACGCGAAAAGCAGGAACGGCAGCAGGAACAGGCCGACAGATTCGAACGCGGCGCGCAGCATCAGCGGTACAGCCTCTCATAAAGATTGCGCAGGATACCCGCCGTGGCGCCCCAGATATAGCGGCCTTCGTGCGGCATAGCGTAGTATTCCCGCATGCGTCCCTGAAATTCGCACTGATGACGCTGATGGTTAACCGGGTCCATCAGAAAGCGCAGCGGCGTCTCGAAGACTTCATCGACCTCATGCGCATTGATTGTCAGGGTGAATCGCGGATCGACAATAGCAACCAGCGGCATGACGCGGTAGCCGGTGCCGGTGAGATAGGGGTCGAGCCAGCCGAGCATCTCGATATGGCGCGCCTCGAGGCCGATCTCCTCGTGCGCCTCGCGCAGCGCCGCCGTCTGAGGCGTCTCGCCGGGATCGATCCTGCCGCCGGGAAAAGCCACCTGGCCGGAATGAGAACGCATCGTCTCGGCGCGCAATGTCAGCAGCACGGTGGGGCCATCGGACCGCGCGACAATCGGGGTCAGCACGGCCGCCGGTTTTGCATTGGCGATGAAGCGTCGCCCAGGGCCCGGCGGATTGAGCGCAAAGTCGCTGCTTGCATGCTGAACAGCGGGGTCTAGCGCAATTTCCGGCAGGCTCAGGGAAAGCCGGGTTCGCGCCCGGGCGCGCAGATCGCCGATGGAGAAGGCTTCGGGCGTTTCGTCGTTCACAGACCCGCGATCTCTTGCTCGGGGACCATGGGAAAGAACAGGCCGCTGGAGCGCACGCCAAACCAGCTTTCGCCCTCCCAGAGCTCGCAACACCCCAACGCGACGATGTCGTAAAACAACGCGCGCTTGACCAGCGCCCAGAGCTCCGCGCGCACTCGGACATAAGGCTTCAAGCCATCCGACGGGCCGCGTTCAAATCGCAGGGGATGTTCGGCGTCAACGGTGACAAAGTCGTCGACATTGGTGCGGAAGGCGAGGGTTTGCGGCTCTTTCGCGACTTCCATCTCCACAGCCACAAAAGGCGCGTCATCGACGCGAATGCCGACTTTCTCGACCGGCGTCACCAGCAGATATTTATCGCCGTCCTTTCGCAGAATTGAGGCGAACAGCTGCACCAGCGGCGCCCGGCCGATCGGCGAACCCTGATAGTACCAGGTCCCGTCAGCGGCAATGCGCATATCGATATCGCCGCAAAACTCCGGGTTCCACAGATGCACCGGCGCCGGCCCGCGCTTGCGGGCATTCGCGACGCCCTCAAGGCCGCGCAACGCCGCTGTGGGCGCTGGATCGGGACTGATTTGAATTGCCGCCATGTTCCGCCATAATCTCGCGCCGGTTTGCAGGCAAGCCTCTATGCGAGCGCGACAGGTTCGACTAAACCGCGCCCAAGCCTATTCTACGCCGTGTGTGACGAACAAAAACCCGCCGGCGCGCCAATCTGGAGCCCTCATGTCATCCCTGCGAGACGCCGCCGTCACCGATTTCGAAGCCGGAGTTGCAGCCGCCGCCGAAGCGACAATGGAGCGGATCGGGGCGGCGCGGCGCGCGATCGGCGAAGTGATTTTCGGTCAGGAGCGCGTTGTCGAGCAGGTTCTGGCCACATTGCTGGCCGGCGGTCACGGGTTGCTGATCGGCGTGCCCGGCCTCGCCAAGACCAAGCTTGTGGAGACGCTTGGCATCGTCTGCGGGCTCGACGCGCTGCGCATACAATTTACCCCCGACCTGATGCCCTCCGACATTCTCGGCTCGGAAGTGATGGAGGAGGGCGCCGACCATGCGCGCGCCTTCCGTTTCATCAAAGGACCGATCTTCGCGCAATTGCTGATGGCGGACGAAATCAATCGCGCCAGCCCTCGCACGCAATCGGCGCTGTTGCAGGCGATGCAGGAGCATCACGTGACCGTGGCGGGCGTGCGCCACGACCTGCCCAAGCCGTTTCATGTTCTGGCGACGCAGAATCCGCTGGAGCAGGAAGGGGCCTACCCGCTGCCCGAGGCGCAGCTCGATCGCTTTCTCATGCAGATCGACGTTTCCTACCCCGACCGCGCCGCCGAGCGCCGCATTCTCCTCGAGACGACGGGCGAGAGCGAAAAGCGCGCCGCCCCCGCGATGACCGCCGACGATTTGATGGAGGCGCAACGCCTGGTGCGCCGGGCGCCGATCGGCGAAAGCCTGGTCGAGGCGATCCTCGATCTCGTGCGCGGCGCGAGACCGGGCGAGGGCGACACGGAAATCACCAAGCATATTTCCTGGGGGCCCGGCCCGCGCGCCGCGCAGGCGCTGATGCTGGCTTCGCGCGCCCGGTCGCTGATTGATGGACGGCTTTCGCCCTCCAAAGACGATGTGGTGGCGCTCGCCGAACCGGTGCTGAAACACCGTATGGCGCTGACCTTTGCCGCACGCGCCGAGGGTGAATCGCTGCCGGGTCTGATCGCGCAGCTTGTCGCCAACACCTTGAGCTGAGGCGATGGCGAACGCCGCCACAAAACCCGCAGGCGCGCAAGTCCGCCACGACGCGGCGGTCTTGGCCGCGCGTCTTCCGAGCCTCGTCGTCGCGGCCAGACAGGTGGCGCAGAGCGTCATGCACGGCGTGCATGGGCGACGACGCGCGGGCCCCGGCGAGACATTCTGGCAGTTTCGCGCCTTTCAGTCGGGCGAGCCCGCCGCCGGCATCGACTGGCGACGTTCGGCGCGCGAGGATCGCGCCTACGTTCGCGAGCGCGAGTGGGAGGCCGCCCACACGGTCTGGATCTGGTTCGATCGTTCGCCGTCGATGGCGTTTGCCTCGTCGCTGGCGCAGACCTCGAAGCTGGAGCGGGCCGCTGTCTTGGCCCTGGCGCTGGCTGAATTGCTGGTGCGCGGCGGCGAGCGTGTTGGCCTGCTCGGGCTCACGCGCCCGCTCGCGACGCGCGGAATCATCGAGCGCTTCGCCGAGGCGATCGCGCTGGATGAGATCCACTCCAGGACCCCCGCGTCGCCCCTGCCGGACGCCGCGCCGCTCAAAGCGCGCTCACGCGCCGTGCTGATCGGCGATTTTCTCGAGGACGAACGCGAAATCGCGCGGACCATCGCCGCCCTTTCGGCGGAGGGCGCGACAGGCCAGGCGTTGATGATCGCCGATCCGATCGAGGAGACGTTTCCGTTTCTTGGCCATACCGAATTCGTCACGCCGGAGGGCGCCTTGCGACTGCGCGCGCCCCGCGCCCAGGCTCTTCGCGATCAATATCTCGCGCGCCTTGCGGCGCATCGCGAGGCCCTGCGCGCCGCCTGCATTTCGCAAGGGTGGGGCCTTGCGCTGCACCGCACCGATCAGCCTGCGGCGCAAGCGCTGCTGTCGCTGCGAACGCGGTTAGAAAATCCGGCGATGCCGGGCGCTGCGAGCGCATAAATGCTTGGCCTGCCGCTCGCCTTCACCGCGCCCGCCGCACTCGCCGCCCTGATCTTGCTGGCGGGTTTGTACCTGTTGCTGCGCGTGACGCCGCCACGCCCGCGCACAGAATTATTCCCGCCGCTGCGCCTGCTCTTGGGACTCGACCCCAAGGACCAGACGCCGGCAAAAACGCCGTGGCCGCTTCTACTGCTGCGCATCGCGATTGCCGCCGCGATCATTCTGGCGATGGCGGGGCCGATCTGGAATGCGACCGCATCGCTGCTGGGCGGCCCTGGCCCGCTCTTGGTGGTGATCGACAATGGCTGGCCCGCGGCGCCCTCCTGGGATCGGCGCGTCGCCGTCGCGCGGCGCGAGTTGAATCAGGCGGACCGCGCGGGGCGTCTGACGGCGCTGGCCGCAACCTCGCAAGGCAATGCCGAGATCGCGTTTGCGGATGCCGCCGCCTATGAGGAAAAGCTGCGCGCGACCGCGCCGGTCCCCTATGCCCCGGACCGCGCGGCGCTGCTTGCCTCGGTCAAGCGGTTCCTGGGAGCAAATCCCGGCATTCAGGTGGTCTGGATCGCCGACGGAATCGAGCTCGGCGGCGCCGGCTCCTTCGCCGCGGGCCTGGCTGGCGCCGCCGGGAGCATCAGCGTGCTCACCGACAAGACGGGGCCGGTCGCTCTGGCTGGCGCGGACAATCTCGCCAGCGCGCTGCAGGCGCATGTCACGCGGGCCGCGGCGAATGCGCGCAACGCGGGAACGGTGCGCGCATTGGATGCGAAGGGGCAGACGATCGGCGAAGCGCCTTTCGATTTTGGTGGGACGAATGCAGCGCTGGCGAATTTCGACCTGCCGATCGAACTGCGCAACGAAATCGCCAGCCTGGCCATCGCCGACGAGCGCTCGGCCGGCGCCGTCAGTCTGCTCGACTCGCGCTGGCGGCGCGTCGCGATCGCCTCGGGCGCCAGCGCCGATATCGCCCAGCCGTTGCTCGCGCCGACCTACTATCTCGCCCGCGCGCTGGCTCCTTTCGCGGAAGTGCGGCAATCCACCGACAACAATGGCGACCCCGTCGTGGCGCTGCTGGCCGACAAACCGGCAGCGCTGATTCTCGCCGACATGAGCGTCGGCCAGGGCGCGCTGCACGATTCGCTGGTGAAATATGTCGAAGGCGGCGGCATGCTCGTCCGTTTCGCTGGCTCGCGGCTCGCCGCCTCCGCCGATGATCTCACGCCGACAAATCTGCGGCGCGGCGGTCGCACTCTGGGCGGCGCGCTATCGTGGGAAACGCCCAAACACATCGCGGCGTTCGACAAGCAAAGCCCATTCTTCGGCCTCGCGGCCCCCGCGGAAGTGACGATCACGCGTCAGGTGCTGGCCGATCCCGACCCCGGACTGGAAGCCAAGACATGGGCGCGGCTCGCCGACGGCACGCCGCTGGTGACGGCGGACAGGCGCGGCAAGGGCGTCATCGTGCTGTTTCATGTCACCGCGGACACAACCTGGTCGAACCTGCCGCTATCAGGCCTGTTCGTCGATATGCTCAAGCGCATCGTCGACCTCTCCGCGCAGAACGCGACGCCTGCGGAGGGCGCGACCCCCGAGGCGGCCGCTACGACGCCGGCGCTCATTCCTTGGCGCACCCTCGACGGATTTGGCGTGTTGGGCGCCCCGCCCTCCTCGGCCAAACCGATAGCCATCGACTTTCCCGGGAGCGCCGACGCGGATCATCCGCCGGGGTTCTATGGCGAGGGACAGGGACTTGTCGCGGTCAATGCGCTCAAGCCTGCGCAGTCGCTGACCCCGGCCGACTACGGCTCGCTCAACGTGCGCGCCGGCGCTCTCGACATCGCGCCGCCCATTGATCTGCGGTCGTGGCTCTTGGGGGCGGCGCTGATCGGCTTCCTCGTCGATGCGCTGGCGAGTTTCTGGCTCGGCGGTCCGTTCCGCTGGCGTGGCGGCGCGGCGGCGACGACCGCGCTCTTGCTCGCAGCGTTCATTGCCGCGGGGACGCCGGCAAGCCGCGCTGTGGCGGCCGACGCGCCCGTATCGCCGCGCGATATTGACGCGGCGCTCGAGACCCATCTTGCCTATGTCGTCACCGGAGACGCGCAGGTTGATGAAACCAGCCGGGCTGGCCTCGCCAGTCTCTCGCAATTGCTGAGCCAGCGCACGTCGGCAGCGCCCGGCGACCCGATAGCGCTCGATCCTTCGCGCGATGAACTGAGCTTCTACCCGCTGATCTATTGGCCGATCGTCGCCACCCGGCCGCAGCCTGAATCCAAGGCAGTCACCCGCATTGCGGCCTATATGAAAAGCGGCGGCACGGTCGTTTTCGATACGCGCGATGCGCTGACCGCGCGTCCCGGCGGCCCCCCGACGCGAGAGGGTGTTTGGCTGCAAAAGCTTCTGGCGGGCGTCGATGTTCCCGAACTCGAGCCGGTCCCGCCAGACCATGTCGTCACCAAGAGCTTCTATTTGATCGATGGTTTCGTCGGGCGAACGACGAACGGCCAGACCTGGATCGAAGCGCTGCCTCCGCCGGACCCCTCGGATACCGCGGTGCATCCCGCCCGGGCGGGCGACAGCGTCTCGCCGATCATCATCACCTCGAACGATCTGGCGGCGGGCTGGGCCGCCAATGAGTCGGGACAGCCGCTTTATCCGCTGATCCCTGGCGGCGCCCGCCAGCGCGAACTGGCGCTGCGCGGCGGCGTCAATCTCGTGATGTACACGCTCACCGGCAACTACAAGGCCGACCAAGTGCATGCGCGCGATCTCATCGAGAGGCTGTCGCATTGAACGCCTGGACAATCGCATTCGCGCCGTTGTTGCCTTGGGGCATGCTCGCGGTATTGGGATTGGCGGCGCTGGCAGTTGTCGCGCTGTCCGTGGTCTCACGCCGCCGAGGCGCGCTGTTGCGCGGCCTCGCCTTTGCGGCGCTGTTGGCCGCGCTGGCCGATCCTTCGCTGGTGCGCGAGAATCGCCGCCCGCTGAAAGACATCGTCGCGGTCGTTGTCGACGCCTCCGGTAGCCAAAGCATTGGCAATCGCGCCGCGCAGACCGCCAACGCCCGCGCCGACTTGGAAAAGCGCCTCAATGCGCTCGACAATGTCGAGACGCGTTTCATCGATGCTGGCAAAGATGGCGGCGATAATCAGGGAACGCGTTTATTTACCGCGCTCCAATCCGCTCTCAGCGATGTGGCGCCCGATCGCATCGGCGCGGCAATCATGATCACCGACGGCATCGTCCATGATATTCCCGCTGATCTTGGCGGCCTTGGCTTCAAGGCGCCGCTGTATGGGCTGATCACCGGGCACGAGGGCGAGCGCGATCGGCGCATTGAGCTCGTCGCAGCGCCGCGCTTTGGCATCGTCGGCAACGATCAGACCATCAGCGCGCGCGTGCTCGATACGGCCGATCGCGGCGAGCCCGTCACGCTGGCCGTGCGGCGCGACGGCGAAACCATCGCTACGCTCAGCGCGCCGATCGGCAAGACCACGAGCGTCAAGGTTCCCATACCGCACGCCGGCCCCAATGTTGTCGAACTCGAGGTGGCGCCGCTGCCCGGCGAGCTTACCGAGATCAATAATAAGGCGGTGGTGACGATCGACGGCGTTCGCGACAAATTGCGCGTGCTGCTCGTGTCGGGCGAGCCACACCAGGGCGAGCGCATGTGGCGCAATCTTCTGAAATCCGACGCCAATGTCGATCTTGTGCATTTCACGATTTTGCGCCCGCCGGAGAAATCCACCGACGGAACGCCGATCAATGAATTGTCGCTGATCGCTTTCCCGGTCGCCGATCTGTTCGGCAAGAAGATTAGGGAATTCGACCTCATCATCCTCGATCGCTATTCCAGCCAGAACATTCTGCCGAGCATCTATCTCGATAACATCGTTCGCTACGTGCGCGCCGGCGGCGCCCTGCTGATGGCCGAGGGACCCGACTATGCCACACCCGAGGGGATGTATTTCTCCCCGCTGGGCGCGATCGCGCCGGGCAAGCCGAATGGCGAAATCGCCACGGAGCCCTTCCGCGCCAAAATTACCGCCGACGGCGCCAAACATCCCGTGACCCGAGGCTTGGGAGCCAATGACGCCGCGGGAACCACCTGGGGACGCTGGTTTCGCCAGATCGGCGCCGACATGACAACCGGGGTCAACATTCTCTCAGGCGCACAGGATCATCCGCTCATGATTCTCTCCCGCGTCGACAAGGGCCGCGTCGGGCTGTTGCTGAGCGACCAGCTGTGGCTATGGGCGCGGGGCTACGACGGCGGCGGTCCGCACCTTGACCTGCTGCGCCGGGTGGCGCACTGGCTGATGAAAGAGCCCGAACTCGAAGAGGAGGCGCTGCGCGCCAGCGCGCGCGGCCGATCGCTGACGATCGAACGCCAGAGTCTCAAGGGCGACAGCCCGCAAATCTCGATCACGGCGCCGTCGGGGGCCAAGTCTCAGGTTGCGTTGAATGCCGCCGAGCCGGGGCTTTCGCGCCAGACGCTGGAGATGGACGAGCTCGGTCTCTACCGGATCAGCGACGGCGAACACACCGCGCTGGCGAATGTGGGACCCGACAATCCCATCGAATTCCAGGAAGTCGTCTCGACGCCTGAGCATCTGAAGGCTCTGACCGAGGCAAGCGGAGGATCGGTGCGCCGCATTGGCTCTGGCGAGGGCGATGCCGTGAGCTTGCCGCGCATCATTTCGATGCACGAAGCGCCGAGCTATAGCGGTGGCGATTTTATTGGCGTCAAGCGCACCGGCGCGAGCGAACTGATCGGCGTCGCATCGACGCCGCTGGCGACTGGGCTTCTCAGCCTGGCGGCGCTGCTCGGCATTGTCGTGCTGGCGTGGCGGCGCGAGGGAACAAGCGGCGCGCGGTGACGATCACTCCTTCAGCAACGCGCGCAAGGTCTCGAGAGTTGACGCGTCGGTCTCTCCATCGACGCGTGCGGGACGAAAGTGGCGCTGAAACGCCTTCACGACGACTTGCGTCTGGTGGTCATAGACGCCGGTGAGTTCGACGCCGTAGCCATACAGCGCCAGCATCGCCTGCAGCGCGCGGATCGGCGGCCCTTCCTGCCCGCGCTGAAAGATGGCCTCGTCTGGCGGCGGCGGGAGCGTCCAATGTCCGACACCGGCTCGCCATAGAGCCTCCCACGGAAAATGCTCGCCCGGATCGCGTTTGCGCGCCGGAGCGATATCGGAATGAGCGAGCAGCCCCCGCGGACCTATCGATCGCCTCGCGCAAATGTCCTTCGTCAGCGCGATGACGGCTTCGATCTGCGCATGCGGATAGGGCGGCAACGATTCGTGTCCGCAATTGACGATCTCGATGCCGATCGACGCGGAGTTGAGGTCGCTGTCGCCTTTCCACGAGCCCTGACCGGCATGCCAGGCGCGCCGCTCTTCAGCGACAAGCTGGTCGATGCGACCGTCCTCCCAGACGAGATAATGCGCCGAGACCTCCGCAGCCGGATTGCAGAGTTGCTTCAGCGCCCCGGCGCCAGTCGGCATGCCCGTATAGTGCAGGATGACGCAATCGGGCTGCCGACGTCCACGCCGCTCGCCGTGATTGGGCGAGGCGACAAATCGGGATGCTAGAGGAGAATCCAACGGGGGCGTGGACTTCATGCGCGGTCGGGCGCGCGCGTGAAGGGGCCGCGCCTTCCCCGGCATGTCCGGGGAAGGCGAAGCGCGGTGTCGATCAATAGTAAGCGCGGCAAACCTGATTGCCGTAATAGTCGTAACCATACTGGGCGCAGCGCGGACCTGTTGGCGTCAACGCCGAGCCGATCATGGCGCCGCCCGCCGCGCCGACGGCGCCGCCAACCAGCGCTCCGCCGACCTTGCCAGTCGCCGCCCCGCCGATCAGCGCTCCTGTCGCGCCGCCGACAAGAGCCCCGCCAGCGGCGTTCTGACCTTGAGGCGTGTTGCAGCCCGCGATGGACAGCGCGATGGCCGCGGCCAGCGAAAGCACAATGAGTTTCTTCATGTTTCAAGCTCCGAATTATCGCGCCGGCAACGGCTTGCGAATGAAAGGGTACGATACGCCACTGAACTCCTGTAAACACGCCGCAGGGCCAAAAAGTTGTGAGTCCCCAATCGAGCAATGCGCATAGATATCGTGAATTGAAGGTAAATTGCGGCAAAACGGGCGGACCCAGAACCGCCCCCCAACGATAATAGTGGAGCCATGGCGCCGACGCAACGAACCCAAACACCCCAACACGAGAGCCTCGGCATGGCGTTCGGGTTGGCCGGGGTGACGATTTTCGCGGCGACCTTGCCGATGACGCGGCTTGGGGTCGCGAGCCTTGGCGCCCTTTTCCTCACCACCGCCCGCGCGGCGATTGCCGGCCTGCTGGGGCTGGCCTTTCTCGCCCTGCGGGCGCGGCCGATCCCCTGGGCGCAGATGCCGCGTCTGGCGCTCGCGGCTTTGTGCCTCGTCGCCGGATTTCCCGGCTTCTCCAGCCTCGCAATGCGAACCCTGCCCGCCGCGCACGCCGGCGTGTTCACCGGCCTGCTGCCGCTGGCGACGGTCGTCGTCGCTGTGCTTTTGGGCGGCGAGCGGCCCTCGCCCGGTTTTTGGGCCTGCGCGGCGCTGGGCGCGGCGGTGGTCGCCGGATTTGCCCTGCATCACGGCGGCGCCCAGCTTCAGGCCGGGGATACGCTGCTGATGCTGGCGATCGCCGTCGCAGCGCTCGGCTATGCGCTCAGCGCGCAATTGTCGCGCGAGCTGACGCCCGGCGAGGTCATTTCGTGGCTGGTCGTTCTCAGCCTGCCGGTCTCGTTGCCGCTGACCTGGAGCGCGCGCCCTGCCGACCTTGCCGGGGTTCCCGCGGCGGCATGGGCCAGTCTGGCCTATCTCGGCGTGATGAGCATGTACCTGGGCTTTTTCGCCTGGAACGCGGGCCTGGCGCTGGGCGGGGTCGCGCGCGTCAGCCAGACGCAGCTCGCGCAATCCTTCATCACACTGGGCTTTTCGGCGCTGCTGCTCGGTGAGCCGATCGATACGGAAACAATTGTCTGCGCAGTCCTGGTTGTGGGACTGGTGTTTCTTGGCCGCAACCTGCGCGTCGCGCCCGCTTCGCTTGACCGGGCGGGACGGCGCGCCTAAGTCGCGGGGGCCAGTCGGCCGGACGGCCGTCGCTCGCTCTAGGGCGAGCGGAGGAAAGTCCGGGCTCCACGGAGAAACGGCGCCGGATAACGTCCGGCGGGGGCGACCCTAGGGAAAGCGCCACAGAAAGCAGACCGCCTTTCCGCAAATTCCCTTCGGGAATGTTGCTAGAGGTAAGGGTGAAAGGGTGCGGTAAGAGCGCACCGCGCCGGCGGTAACGCTGGCGGCATGGCAAGCCCCGCCGGGAGCAAGACCGAATAGGAACGATGGGGAGCGCGCAAGCGCTCCAGCCCCGCTCCGGGGCCGGTCGTTCGGGTTGGTTGCTTGAGGCGTCTGGCGACAGGCGCCCCAGAGGAATGGCCGTCACGTCCGGGGCGTTGAGCCCCGGGCCATACAGAACCCGGCTTACAGGCCGACTGGCGAATTTCATGTCGAGGGCGTGCGCACATGTTCGGGGCGCACGCCGAGACCGATGGCGCGCCCGAGCAGGCGGCTCAAACGTCCGTAGCGCGCGACGAGGCGGAAAAACAGCGGCGGCCGCAGCGGCCCGCTGCGCCCCAGCGTCGGCGCGATGACGTTGTTCTGGATCATCACCTGGGCGAACTGCGTCGCCTTCGCCGGCCAAGTCCGCCGCCGCTCGATCGCGGCCAGATCGGCCTCGCTGACCTTGCGCGCCAGCAGCGGCGCGGCGAGCTGGTTGGCGGCGGCGACCGCATCCTGCACCGCCAGATTGATGCCCACCCCGCCGACCGGCGACATCGCATGCGCCGCATCGCCGATCGCCAAAAAACCCGGCCGGCGCCATCGCTCGAGCCGGTCGACGCTGACGGTCAGCAGCTTCACATCGTCGAACGTGGCGATTAACGCGAGGCGCTCGAGCGGCAATTCCATCAGCCGGGCGACATCGGCGCGGAAGGCGTCGAGCCCGCGCGCCTTCACATCGTCGAAGCCGCCCTTGGCGATGACATAGCCGCACTGCCAGTAGTCGCCGCGATTGATGCGGATGAAGATGCGCCCGGCGTCGAAACGGCCGAGCGTTTCGGCGCTGTCTTCCGGTACCCGCGGCACGCCGAACCACAGCACATCCATCGGCGCGCCGAGATCGCGCGACTTCAGGCCCGCCGCCCCGCGCAGCGTCGAATGGCGGCCATCGGCGGCAATGGTGAGATCGGCGCGGATCGCGATCGCGCCGTCCGGGCCAACCGCATTGACGCCGGCGACGACGCCCGCCTCCTCGATCAGCGAGCGCGCCTCAGTGCGCATCAACAGCGTGAACGGCTTGAATGCTCGCGCCTTGCCAGCGAGGAAGTCGAGAAAGTTCCATTGCGGCATCATCGCGATATATCTGCCGGGGGGCGGCAGCGCGGTGAAGTCGGCGATGGTCGCCCGCAAGCCGCCGAACCAGCCCGCCAGCTTCTCGACGCGCTGATGCGGCAGCCGCAGGAATTCGTCGAGCAGCCCCAGCTCGTTCATCAGATTGATGGTCGAGGGATGGATGGTGTCGCCGCGAAAGTCGCGCAGGAAGTCGGCATGCTTCTCCAGCACCACCGTCTCGACCCCCGCCCGCGCCAGCAAAAACCCCAGCATCATCCCCGCCGGCCCGCCGCCGGCGATGCAACAACGGGTGGCGAGCGTGGCGGGCATGGCGGCCTCTGGCGCGTGGGTCAGGCGGTCACGCGGGACGTGGCCGTCGGGTTTGGCCGAAGGGCGCTGCGGGTGCGCACCTTAGTGCGAGGTGGAGTGATATCATGGGGATAGGCGCCTTTTCACGTCCATGTTTTATTTATACAGTTATTTTTAGTTATTATAGAGACCGGCGGAATTTCCTTGACTGGCCGACGAAGGCAATCTAGAACGAATAAAGAACAAAATCACGAAAAAATTTCGCGCGGGGGCCGGGGCAGCGGCGGAACCGCGCGCGTTCGGGCTGGAGCCTCGCCGCTGGAATTGTCGGTGATGCCTTTCGCGCTCCGCTCCGCCAAGCAAACAGTGCTGAAATCCACTGCGATGTTCGAGTCTCCTATCTTGTGAACCCGGACACGCCCTTGCCACGCCTCCCCGCCCCCTCTATAAGCCCGCCTTCGCGCCCCCCGGACACCCCTGGAGGCAGGGCGCGGCAAACTCATAGGGAATGTTTCACATGGCGGCGATCAAGCAACTCGCGGCCGTGGCGCGCAGTGGGAGCGGCAAGGGGGCCGCCCGTTCTGTCCGTCGCGATGGCCGCGTACCCGGTGTAATCTATGGCGGCGGAGAGACGGCGGCGCCGATCTCGGTCGACTACAAGGAAATCAACAAGCTCATCTACGCCGGCCACTTTCTGACGACGATTTTCGAACTCGACGTCGCCGGCAAGAAAGAGCGCGTGCTGCCGCGCGACTATCAGCTCGATGTCGTCACCGACAAGCCGCTGCACGTCGATTTTCTCCGCCTCAAGGCCGGCTCGCGCGTGCGCATCACTACCCCGGTGCATGTCAAGAACCACGAGGCCTCGCCCGGCATCAAGAAGGGCGGCACGGTCAATCTGGTGCTGCACTCGGTCGAACTGTGGGCTCCTGCCGACGCGATCCCCGATTCGATCACGGTCGATCTGACCGGCCTCGATTTTCATGATTCAGTGCACCTGTCGGCGATCGAGATGCCGGAGGGCTGCAAGCCGGTCTCGGCCAAGACCGACCTGACCGTTGTCACCGTGGTGCCGCCGACCGTGTTCGCTGAAGAGGCGCCCGCGACCCCTGCGGCGACCTCCGGCGCGCCCGCAGCCGCCACCGCCGCGGCGCCGGCCGCCGCCGGTGCCGCTCCCGCCAAAGGGGGCGCTGCCGCTGCCCCGGCGAAGGGCGCTGCAGCCGCGGCTCCCGCGAAAGGCGCAGCCGCCGCGCCGGCCAAGCCTGCCGGCAAGAAGTAAGAGGCGCCAGGCGCTCTTCTCGAGGACCCGTCCGCCCTGGCGGGCGGGTTTTCTTTATCCAGAGCCTTCCGATGATACTTCTCGCAGGTCTTGGCAATCCCGGCGCCGAATACGCCGGCCATCGCCATAACTTCGGGTTCATGGCGCTCGCCGCGATCGCCAAGGCGCATCGGCTTGGGCCGTTTCGCGCCCGCTTTCAGGGTCTCGCCGCGGACGGTCTGATCGGCCAGACCCGGGTGACGCTGCTCGCGCCGCAGACCTTTATGAACGAGTCCGGCCGCAGCGTCGGGCAGGCCATGCGCTTTCACAAGATCGGACCCGAGGCCGTCGTCGTGCTGCACGACGAACTCGATCTCGCGCCCGCCAAGGTGCGGGTCAAGGTCGGCGGCGGCAATGCGGGGCACAATGGTCTGCGCTCGATCACCGCGCATATCGGCAACGACTACAAGCGCGTGCGGCTCGGCATCGGCCATCCCGGCGACAAGAACCTCGTGTATCCCTTCGTGCTGAGCAATTTCACCAAGTCGGAACTGGGCTGGGTCAACGCCGTGTGCGAAGCCATCGCCGACGCCGCGCCGCTGCTCGTCGAAGGTCAGGACGCGAGCTTTCAGAACAGGGTGCATCTGGCGGTGGAGGCGGCGGGATTTGGAGAACCGTAGGGCGCGCGCGCCGACCGCGCCTGCCTGCGCGGAACAGCACTGCGGAGAGAAAGCGCGGTCGGCGCCCGCGCTCTACAAGGACCCAAGCCTCACACGTTTCCACGGCGTCTCCGGCACCGGCGTCAGCGGGCCTTTGCCATCCATCCAGGCAAAAAGATTGTCGACCACGAGATCGCCCATCGCGCCGCGCGTGTGGTGCGAGGCGGAGCCCACGTGGGGCAGCAGCACCGCGTTGTCGAGCGCGAGCAGCGCGGCGGGCACATGCGGCTCGCTGGCGAACACATCGAGGCCTGCGGCAAGAATCCGGCGTGCGCGCAACGCTTCGATCAGCGCATCTTCGTCGACAAGCGAGCCGCGCGAGATGTTGACGATAACGCCGTCCGGGCCGACCGCCTCGATGATCTCGCGATTGACGATTTTTTGCGTCCCGCCGCCGCCGGGCGCGGCGATCATCAGAATATCGCAAGCCGCCGCCATCGCCTTCAGCGTGGGATAGTAAAGGTAGCGCGCCCCATCCTGCGGCTTGCGGCCGTGATAGACGACTTCGACGCCGAACGCGCGCGCTCGGGCCGCGATCGCCTTGCCGATCCGCCCGAGACCGAGAATGCCCATGACGCGCCCGCGCAGCGAGGCGGTGAGCGGAAACGGCGCCTCAATCCATTTCCCCTCGCGCAGATGGCGCTCCGCCTGCGGCAGCTGGCGCACGCAGTTGAGCGTCAGCGCCATGGCGATATCGGCGACTTCATCGTCGAGCACGCCGGGCGTATGGGTGACGATGATTCCATGCTGGCCCGCCCAGGCGGCGTCGATATGGTCATAGCCGACGCCGAAACTCGCGACGATTTCGAGCCTTGGCAGCCGGCGCATCAGCGCGGCATCGACCGGCACATTGTGCGACGTGGCGGCGATGGCCCGGATGCGCGGCGCCATCGCGTCGAGCGCCTGGTCGCGATCGCCGAGGCGCCAGAGCCGGTGCAGAACCGCGCGGGCCTCGATCCTCCCGGCAAGATCGGGCATGCCGTCGCTCGGCATCAAAATCTCAAAGTCAGTCACGGCGCCTTCCGCTCGGAATGGAAGCCGCACCATGCGCTATGCCGCGGCGCGCGCCAAGCGGGCTTGCGAAAAAGTCCGTCTTTCCCCTCGCGCCGGGACGTGCCACATCGGGTTATGTCCGATGCCGCGTCCTTCATCGACCATCGCACGCGGCCACAGGCGCGGCGCGTGATCTTGCGCGACTTTCGCTCCTATGCTGCGCTCGACATCGCCTTCGACGGCTCGATCATCGTGCTGTGCGGGGAGAATGGCGCGGGCAAGACGAACCTGATCGAGGCGCTGTCGCTGTTCACCCCCGGGCGCGGACTGCGGCGCGCGGATATGGCGGATTGCGCCCGCATCGGCGGCGCTGGCGGCTTTGCGGCGTCGGTGACGATCGAGGCCGGCGGCGCCGAGCGCCAGATTGGCGTCGGGCTCGAAGCCGGCGCGCGGCAATTTCGCATCGATCGCGTAGCCTTCGGCTCCGCGCGCGCCTTCGCCGAACACGTGCGCATTGTCTGGCTGACGCCGGCGATGGACGGGCTGTTCCTGGGACCGGCGGGCGATCGGCGACGCTTTCTCGACCGGCTGGTGCTGGCGATCGACCCCGGTCACGGCGCCCGCGTCGCCCAACTCGAACGTGCGTTACGCGGCCGCAACAGAGTGCTCGAAGAGGATGCGCGCGACGCGCGATGGCTCGACGCGATCGAGCGCGAGGCGGCGGAACTTGGCGTCGCCATCGCGGCGGCCCGCGTCGAATGCACCGGGCGGCTGAAGGCGATGATCGCGCTCGATCGCGACGATGCTTCGCCCTTCCCCTGGGCCGATCTGACGCTTGTCGGCGAAGTGGAAAGCCTCGTTGCCGACGCCCCGGCTCTCGCCGCCGAGGAGCGCTACCGCGAAATCTTGCGCGAGGGACGCGCGCGCGACGCCGCCGCCGGACGCACGCTCGTCGGCCCGCATGTCGCCGATCTCGAAGTGCGCCACGGCCCCAAGCAGGCGCTGGCGGCGCAGGCCTCGACCGGCGAGCAGAAAGCGCTGCTGGTCGGGCTGGTCCTCGCGCATGCGCGGCTCGTCGCCGAGATGAGCGGCATCGCGCCATGGGCGCTGATCGACGAAGTCGCCGCGCATTTCGATCCGCGCCGGCGCCTGGCGATTTTCGACGCGCTGGAGCGCATCGGCGGCCAGGTGTTTCTCACCGGCGCCGACCCCGCGGTGTTCGCGGATCTCAGCGGCCGCGCGACGATGCTGGAAGTGACGCCGGGGCGGGTGCACCCGGCGGGATAGCACCAGTCTTTGCAAGCACCGTGACGCAACCCACGCCTTGTCCGCCGCCGCAGCTTGGCTTGCCGCGCAGCGCGCAAAAACCGGCACAGCTGTTCCAGCCATGTTTTCGATCGTGCCGACGCGGCGAAAGTAGTATTCAATATCGGCAGGGAACAACCAGCGGGGAAGGTTATGGACCGTCCTGTCGATCCTCGCGCCGACGCCGGGCAAGCCGCCGGACCGCCGCTGCCCGCCACGACGATGGAATACATCAACACGATCGCGCATTATCACCGCGGCGAGATCGCCCGGATGGCGGGTTGGCGCGACCGGATTGATCGAACCACCAACTGGGCGATCACCGTCGTGGCGGCGATGCTCTCGGTGTCGCTGTCGACGCCGACTTCCCATCACGGCGTCCTGCTATTCGCCATGCTGCTCGTGTATCTGCTGCTGTCGATCGAGGCGCGCCGCTATCGCTTCTTCGATGTCTATCGCGCCCGCGTGCGCCAGCTCGAGCGCAATTATTTTGCCCAGGTGTTCGCGCCCGCGCCGCAACGCGACGACGGCTGGGCGCGCGTCCTCGGGGACGATCTGCGCGAGCCGCAATTTCTGGTCACTCATATGGCTGGGATGTCGCGACGACTTCGGCGCAACTACATCTGGCTGTTCCTGATCCTCTTGCTGGCCTGGCTGCTGAAAATAACCTCATCGAAGATGCAGCAGGGCGGCGCGCAATTCGATTTCGTCCAATCCTGGAGCGAGATCGTTCGCAACGCCGCGCTCGGGCCGGCATCGGGCTGGGTGGTGATCCTTGTCGTGGCGAGCTTTTACATCTGGCTCGTCTACGCGACGCTGCGCCGCCACGAGGAGCGCGGCGCGCTCGTGCACGGCAAGGTCCATGTGTGACTGCTACGCGTGTCCCGCGTCCATCGACAGCATGGCTTCATCGATGCCAATTTTCGCCAGCGCGCGATCGTATTTGGCGTCAAAATCCGTGTCGAACACGATATCGGGATCGGCGGGACAATTGAGCCAGCCATTGGCGAGCATTTCGCTCTCAAGCTGGCCCGACGACCAGCCGGCGTAGCCCAGCGCCAGCACCGCTTTTTGCGGGCCTTCGCCTTTCGCGATGGCGCGCAATATGTCAAGCGTTGCTGTCAGGCAGATGCCCGCGCCGACGGTGATGGTGGATTCTCCGACCAGAAAATCCGCGCTATGCAACACAAAGCCCCGCCCCTGCTCTACCGGGCCGCCGCGCAGCACGCGCACCGCGCCCGCACTGGCCGGGAGCCGGATCGCTTCGTCCTGCTTGACGACGTCAAGTTGCACCAGCAGGTCGGTGAAGCTAATCGTTTCGGCGCGCTGGTTGACGATGATGCCCATTGCGCCATCCTCGCGGTGCGCACAGAGATAGATCACTGCGCGTGCGAAGGGACCATCGCGCAAGGCCGGCATGGCGATCAGCATCTGGCCTTCAAGGCTCGCCGGCTGCAATTCCTGGAGCGGATGTCTCATATGCGCTATGCTACGCCCGCTGCGGCATCTGTCAAAGGCGGTTTTCGGGAATGACACGAGCGATATTCGCTTTGACACGCTGTCGAATTCTGGCTCTTGCCACATCTTGCCTGCTCGCGAGCGCGCAAAGCGGTATGGCGGATGCCTATGCGAGCGAATGGGCGAAAAGTCTGAAGTCCTCGGCGCGGCTGATTTCAGGGGGCGGCGCCTCGGCCGGAGTGGAAATTCAGCTGGCGCCGGGAACCATCACCTACTGGCGCAATCCAGGCGACGCGGGCCTACCGCCGGTGTTTTCGTTCGAGGGGTCGACCAATCTGGCGGCGGCCGATATTCGCTTCCCCGCGCCAACGCGAATTCGTGAACGCGATGGCGAAGCGTTCGGTTATGACCGCAGCTTGATCCTGCCGATCGACGTGCGGGCGATCGATCCGGCAAAGCCGGTCGCACTGGCGCTCAAGCTCAACTACGCCGTGTGCGAAAAAATCTGCGTGCCGGCGCAGGCCAGCCTGAACCTGACGTTGCCGACAGCGAATGATTCCCCGTTTGCGCAAGGCATTTCTGCCGCGCGAAGCGAGGCGCCGCGCGCTGTCGACTGGCGCGATCTGCAGGCCGACCTGGCGGCGGAGGGCGATAATCGCTGGCGCCTTTGCCTCGCCGCCGAGGCGGGCGCGCCGCGCGATGCGTTCATCGAACCGCCGGAACGATGGTGGATCGCGATATCGGCGCAACCGGGCGCCCCCTCCTGCTTTTCCATCGATCTGAAACAGAAACCCGAAGGCGCGAGCCTGCCGGTGGCCGTGGGGATCACAATCACCGGCGGCGCTGGACCCATCGAGACCAGCATGATTTTGGCGCGATGAGGGTGGGAATCTTGCGGTTACCGCATCCATCGCTACATTGAGCGGCCATTCCCCTTCAGACAGGATCATCTCATGACCATCAAAGTCGGCGATCGCTTGCCTCACGCGTCGCTTCGCCTCGTCACCGGCGACGGGCCGAAAGTCGTGACGCCGCAGGAGTTCTTTAAAGGCAGAAAGATCGCGCTGTTCGGCCTGCCGGGCGCGTTCACCTCGACGTGCAGCAAGAGTCACCTGCCCGGCTTCATTGCTCATGAGGCGGCGCTCAAGGCGAAAGGCGTCGATGCGATCGCTGAAACATCGGTCAACGACCATCATGTGCTCGCCGCCTGGGCGAAAGCGTCCGGCGCCGAAGGCAAGATCGAGTTTCTCGCTGATGGCAACGGCGAATTCGCCAAGGCGCTCGGGCTCGCCTACGACGGCTCCGAAGGCGGCATGGGCACGCGTTCGCGACGTTATTCCATGCTGGTCGATGACGGCGTGGTGAAAATCCTCAACATCGAACCGTCGCCGGGCAAGGCTGAGGTCTCCAGCGCGGAAAACCTGTTGAAGGCGCTATAGCGCCTTCGCCCGGCGGGCGGCGGCAGCCGGTTTCGCGCCCTTCTCGAGGAACGGCTTCATGCCCTTGCGCGCCAGTTCGTCGGCGCGTTCGTTCATCGCGTCGCCCGCGTGGCCCTTGACCCAGCGCCATGCGATCGTGTGGCGCGCCGTTGCGGCGTCGAGGCGCTTCCACAGGTCTTCGTTCTTGACCGGCTTCTTGTCGGCGGTGCGCCAGCCGTTGCGCTTCCAGTTGTGCATCCAGCTCGTCACCCCGCCGCGCAAATATTGCGAATCGGTGTGGAGAGCGACGACGCAGGGTCGGCTCAACGCCTCAAGCGCACTGATGGCGGCCAGCAGTTCCATACGGTTGTTGGTCGTCAGCGCCTCGCCGCCGCAGAGGTCCTTCTCGGTCTCGCCGTAGCGCAGGATGGCGCCCCAGCCGCCGGGCCCCGGATTGCCTGAGCACGCGCCGTCGGTCCAGATCTCCACACTGCGGGTCGGCTTCGCTTCGGCCGCGCCGCTCATCGAAGCAGGCCGTAATCGCGGGCGCTGACGACGCTGCGATGAAAACGCAGCTTCTTGAGATATTCGAGCGGGTCTTTCGGCACGACTTTCGCGCCCTGCGGCACATTGAGCCAATCGACGAGCCGCGTCAGCATGAACCGCAGCGCGGAGCCGCGCGCCAGCACCGGCAGCGCCTCCACTTCGCCCGCAGTGAGCCGGCGCACGCGCTCGTAACCGTTGATGAGCGCCATGCCTTTGGAGATGTTGAACGAGCCGTCGGACTCGAAGCACCAGGCGTTGAGGCAGACGCCGAGGTCGTAGGCGAGGAAATCGTTGCAGGCGAAGTAGAAGTCAATGAGGCCGGAGAGACGGTCGCCAAGGAAGAACACATTGTCGGTGAAAAGATCGGCATGAATGACGCCGCTGGGCAGATCGGCCGGCCATGCCCGCTGAATGTGCGCGAGTTCTTCATCAATCTCCGCCGCAAGGCCGGGCGACACTTCATCGGCGCGGGCGCCGGCGGCGGCGGCGAGCGGCGGCCAGCCGGCGATCGACAGGGCATTGGGCCGATGCAAGGGAAAATCGGCGCCGGCGCGATGCATCAGCGCCATCGCTTCCCCGACGGCGGCGCAGTGGCGCGCGCTGGGCCGCCTGATCCATAATCCATCGAGGAAGGTCACGATCGCCGCGGCGCGATTGGCCAGACGACCCAGCGCCTTGCCGTCGCGGCTGCGCACCGGTTGCGGGCAGGTGACGCCCTTCTTCGCCAGATGCTCCATCAGGCCGATAAAAAACGGCAGATCGCTTTCGCGCACGCGCTTTTCGTAGAGCGTCAGGATGTAGCGCCCGCGCTCCGTCTGCATGAGGAAGTTGGAATTCTCGACGCCCTCCGCGATGCCTTTGAACGACGACACGGCGCCAAGATCATAGCCCGCAAGAAACGCCTGCAGCGCTTCGTCGGTCACTTCGGTATAGACGGCCATGGATCGTCCGGTTGTGGCCAGCAGCTTGGCGCAAGGCGGGGTTTTCGTGTTAGCGACGGCGCGGAAATCCGTCAAATCAGACGAAATCGACTCAGGGCGAGTTCATGCACGCAACCTGGCTTTGGGCCGTCTTCACCGTTCTGGCCGCCGGCGGCCAGACGCTTCGCAACGCGCTGCAACGCGAACTGATCGGCGCGCTCGGCTCCATCGGTGCGACGCAGGTGCGCTTTCTGTTCGGCCTGCCATTCGCCGTCCTGTTTCTGCTTGCCGTGCGCATTGCTTTGCAAACGCCGGTTCCCCTGCTTGACGCGGCTGCGCTGGGATGGAGCGCTGTTGGAGCGCTCGCGCAAATCGCTGCGACCGCGCTGATGCTGGCGGCGATGCGCGAGCGCTCGTTCGTCGTCGCCATCGCCTATATCAAGACCGAAGCGGTGCAGGTGGCGGTGTTTTCGCTTGTTTTCCTGCACGAGCGCCTGACGCTGCCATTGAGCGCGGCAATCGCGCTGGCGACAGCGGGCGTGCTGCTGATGTCGTGGTCCAGGTCGTCGGCGCCAGCGGCGGCGACGCACAGATCAGCGGCGCTGGGCCTCATCAGCGCGAGCTTTTTTGCCCTGGCGGCGGTCGGCTTCCGCGCGGCGATCCTGCGCGTCGAAACGCCGTCGTTCGTCATGGCGGCGTCGCTGATTCTGGCGATCGGCCTCGCGTTCCAGACCGCGCTGTTGCTGATCTGGCTGGTCGTTTTCGACCGCAAAACCCTGCGCGCGATCCTGCGCGTCTGGCGCTCATCGCTGTTCGCCGGCTTCCTCGGCGCGCTGGCGTCGCAATTCTGGTTCCTCGCCTTCGCGCTGACCACCGCGACGCGGGTGCGAACCCTCGCGCTGATCGAGGTAATCTTCGCGCAGGCGGTCTCGCTGCGGCTGTTTCGCGAGGGCGTCAGCCGGCGCGAATGGGCGGGCATGGCGCTGATCGTCGCGGCGGTGGTCGTGCTGCTGAATGCTTGAGCTTGACCCTACGCTGGAGCGGCGGGCTCCGCCTCGCGCAGCACTCTGGGTAGCGGAAAGAACACACTCTCATCCGCCGTCGTCAGCGTCTCCACCGAGATCGCGTAGCGCGCAGCGAAGGCGTCGATGATCTCGTCAACGAGCACTTCGGGCGCTGAAGCGCCGGCGGTGATCGCCAACGAGGAAATTGCGCCAAACCGCGTCCAGTCGATCGCCGCGGCGTTGGGAAGCAGTTCGGCGATCCGGCACCCCTCCCGCTCGGCGACTTCGCGCAGGCGTTGCGAGTTCGACGAATTGGCGGAGCCGACGACGATCACCGCCTCGACCATCTGCGCCGCGCGTTTTATCGCTTCCTGGCGATTGGTGGTGGCGTAGCAGATGTCTTCCAGCGCCGGCGCGGCAATGCGCGGAAAGCGCTTTTGCAACGCCTTGACGATATCGCGCGTGTCATCGACCGACAGCGTCGTCTGGGTGACATAGGCGAGTTCTTCCGTCTCATTCAGGGCAAGCGCGTCGACATCTTCGATGGTGCTGACCAGTGCGATCGCGCCGTCGGGCAATTGGCCCATCGTGCCTACGACCTCGGGATGGCCGGCATGGCCGATCAGCACGATCTTTCGCCCGCGCTTGTGATGGACCTGCGCCTCGCGATGCACTTTTGTCACCAGCGGGCAGGTCGCGTCGATAGTGAAGAGATTGCGCCGCGCCGCTTCCTCGGGGACGCTTTTGGCCACGCCATGGGCGGAGAAGATCACCGGCGCGGGACCCGCGGGCGCATCGCCCAATTCCTTGATGAACACGACGCCCTTGGCGCGAAGCGAATCAACAACGTGCTTGTTGTGGACGATTTCGTGACGGACATAGACCGGCGCCCCGTATATCTTCAGGGCGCGTTCGACCGCGTCGATAGCCCGCACGACGCCCGCGCAAAAACCGCGCGGGGCGCAGAGTACGATGCGAAGAGAAGGCTTCTCAGTCATTCCTGGGTCTCATCCTCGGGGCGTTCTGGGAAGCCGATGCGGCGAAGTCAAGCACCGGTCGGAGATGTTTTCGACAAAGCGATCCGAACTTTGATGTGGCGAAGTCGCCGCAATCGCCCTAAGAGCGCGCATACCAAGCGACGCTGCGCGCGCTACCCACGAGACTTTGCCTTGAGCGCCTCTGCGATTTCCACATCGGGCCGGCCGCGCGCGGTCTTCACCGAGGGCTCGACCATGCGCCATGTCGCGGTGATGACCGCGACGGGTTCGGTCGGCCTGATGGCGATTTTCGTCGTCGATCTGCTGTCGCTGTTCTACGTCTCGCGGCTTGGCGACCAGACCTACAAGGCGGCGGTCGGCTATTCCAGCCAGGTGCTGTTTCTCGCCATGGCGATCAACATTGGCCTGACCATCGCGATCTCCGCGACCGTGTCGCGAGCGCTGGGCGAAGGCGATCGCGCCAAGGCGCGGCGGCTCGCGGCGTCTGGCCTGACGCTCTGTGCGATCGTCGCCTCGCTCGTCTCGATCGGCCTGTTTATTTACCGCGGCCAGATCCTGCAGTTCGCGCTTCACGCGCAGGGCCGGTCTGGCGAAGTGGCGTTTAATTTTCTGGCGATAACCCTGCCCGCCAATATCCTCATGGCTCTTGGAATGGGTTTTTCCGGCGTGCTGCGCGCCGCCGGCGACGCGCGACGCGCGATGTATGTGACGCTGGCGGGTGGAGTCGTCACCGCCTTCACCGATCCGCTGCTTATTTTCGGCTTTGGCCTGGGCGTTTACGGGGCGGCCTGGGCGACGGTCATTTCGCGCGTCGTGTTTTTCGGCGTCGGCGCTTGGGGCGCCGTGGGAGTCCACAATCTCGTCGGGCGCCCCGACTTGCGCGCCACGTTGCGGGATTTGCGTCCGATCATGTTCATCGGCCTCCCCTCGATTCTCGCCAATCTGGCGACGCCGGCTGCAGCGGTCTATACAACGCGCATTTTCTCCGACTTCGGCGAAGCCGCCGTGGCCGCCAGCGCGATCATCGATCGCGTGGTTCCTGTGATGTTTGGCGTCATATTCGCCCTCACCGGGTCGATCGGCCCGATCATCGGCCAGAATCTCGGCGCACGACTGATGGGTCGCGTGCGCCGGGCCATCACGGATTCCTTCGTCCTTTCGGTCGGCTATGCGTTCCTCGCCTGGGCGGCTCTCGCGCTGGTCTGTCCTTTGATCGTCGCGGGGTTCCAGGCGCAGGGCGTCAGCGCGCATCTGGTGACGTTCTTTTGCCGCTTCGGTGTCTGCGCGTGGCTGTTCATCACGTGCCTGTTCGTTGCCAATACGGTGTTCAACAATCTCGGCTTCCCCCTGCTGGCGATGGCTTTCAACTGGGGCCGCGCGACACTCGGCACGATTCCCTTCGCGACGCTTGGAGCGAAGCTCGCCGGCGTCGAAGGCGCAATGATGGGCATCGCTTTTGGCGCCGCATTGTTTGGTCTTAGCGCTGTCGCAACAGCGTATTATGTCACCTCGCGCCTCGCTAAACGGCTGAAAGCACTGTAGGCTCGCCTTTTGTCGCTGGCGATTTGGAGCACTAGGACTATGATGAACCTCAATGATATCATCCAGGCCGCCCAAGGCGGTCAGGGCGTCAACAACCTCGCCAGCCAGTTCGGATTGTCGCCAGAACAGGCGCAGGCCGCGATCCAGGCGATGATACCGGCCTTCTCTGGCGGCTTGCAGAATGCGGCGCAGAGCCCGAGCGGGCTTGGCGGACTGTTGTCGCAATTGACAAGCGGCGCGCATCAGGGCTCGTTCGCCGACCCCGCTCAGGCGAGCGCCGCGGCCGGACCTGGCGGCAATGTACTCGGGCAGATTTTCGGTTCGCCGCAGGTTTCCGCGCAGATCAGCCAGCATGCGGCGCAAATGTCAGGCGTCAGCCCTGAGATTATCGCGCAGATGATGCCGGTGGTCGCCTCGATGCTGATGGGCGGGCTGTTTCATTCGATGAATTCGCAAGGAATGGGCTCGATCCTCAGCCAGCTCGCCAGCGCGGCGACGGCGCCGGGCGGACTTGGTTCGATGCTCGGCCAGGCCTCGGCTGGCGCGCCGGCAAGCGGCGGCGGCATGTTTGGCGGGATGCTGGGCAATCTACTGGGCGGACTGATGGGCGGCGGCGCCGCGCAGACCGGCGCCAATCCACAGGCGAGCGCGATGCAGGCGGGGCTCAGCACGCTAACCAACATGTTCAACGCCGGCGTCCAGGTCTCTCAGGCGCACCAGCAAGGCTTGAGCCAAATCCTCAATTCGTTAACCGGTAGTAAGGGCTGAAACGGCGATTCGCGGTTCGCCGGCTCAGTTGAAGGCGGCGGCGATTTCGGAGTACGAGCCCGACAGCTTCGTGCCCACAGCGGTTACTGTAGTGATCACCGCGATGCTGAGCAGGCTTGCCAGCAGCGCGTATTCGATCGCCGTGGCGCCGCTTTGGTCATCGAGAAACTGCTGAATTGTCTGCCACATGGTCGTTTTTCCTGTTGGTCGAGATCCGCCTATTGGAGCACCCGCTCCGCCGAAATGCCCCGCGGTTCAAACTGTATAGTTGTTCTGAAGGTCATCCTGCCCTGCAAAAGTATATTTTGTGTTGCCGAGGCGGCCGCTTCCCCGACAAAAATTAACATGTTGAAGGCTCGGTAAGTCGTTATCGGAAAAATTGTAAATCACCATTAGCCAAGCCTGGATGCTGAAGCAGTCGCAAGGCGGGCAAGCTTCGTTGCGTTGTTGCCGGCGGGTGTCTATCTCTCGCCGATCAAACGGTACTCTTCCCCATACACGGAACCCTTATGGCTCGCGACGTTACTGACGCCACCAATATCGAGACGCGCGCCGAACTGGTCGGCTGGATCGAGGCGGGATGCAAGACCGCCTCGCAGTTCCGCGTCGGCGCCGAGCATGAGAAGATCCCATTCTACAAGGCCGACTTGACGCCCGTTCCGTATGAGGGCGAAAGGGGCATTCGCGCATTGCTTGAGGGAATGCAGGCGCTGCTCGGTTGGGACGCGATCGTCGATAGCGGCAATATCATCGGCCTGTTCGACGCTTCCGGGGCGGGCGGGGCCATATCGCTCGAGCCCGGCGGTCAGTTTGAACTTTCCGGCGCCGCATTCGAGACGATCCACGAGACAGCGGCGGAAACCGCATCGCATCTGCATCGGGTCCGCCAGATCGGCGCCGAGCTGGGCATTGGCTTTCTCGGCCTCGGCATGAGCCCGAAGTGGACGCTGGCGCAAACGCCGCAAATGCCGAAGGGCCGCTACAAAATCATGGCGCGCTATATGCCGAAGGTCGGCTCGCGCGGGCTCGATATGATGTTCCGCACCGCCACTGTGCAGGCGAATCTCGACTTTTCCAGCGAGGCCGACATGGTGACGAAATTGCGCGTCGGCCTTGCGCTGCAGCCGATGATTACCGCGCTATTCGCCAATTCGCCATTCACCGACGGCAGGCTCAACTGTTTCTTGTCGGCGCGTTCGGAAATCTGGAGGGACACCGACAAAGCCCGTTCCGGGATGCTGCCCTTCGCTTTCGAGCCGGGGATGGGATTTGAGCGCTATGTCGATTACGCGCTCGACGTGCCTATGTATTTCGTCAAGCGCGGCGACATTTATCATGACGTCGCGGGAGCAAGCTTTCGCGATCTGCTCGACGGACGCCTCGCCGCATTGCCAGGCGAGCGGGCGACAATTTCCGACTGGGCCAACCACCTTTCGACGATCTTTCCCGAGGTGCGGTTGAAACGCTATTTGGAGATGCGCGGCGCCGATGTCGGGCCCGCGGATCGCATTTGCGCGTTGCCGGCGCTGATGGTCGGGCTTTACTACGACGCCAGTGCGCTGGTCGCCGCGTGGGATCTCGTCAAGGGCTGGAGCGCCGCCGAACGTCAGCAACTTCGCGACGATGCGCCACAGCTGGCGCTCGGCGCTTCGATCGCTGGACGCAGTTTGCGCGATATCGCGCGCGACGCGCTGGCGATCGCGCGCGTCGGCCTGAAGCGCCGCTCCCGGCTCGATGCGTCGGGTCGCGACGAAACGATGTATCTCGATCCCCTCGATGACATCGCCGAACGCGGGCGCCCGCCGGCGCAGCACTGGATCGATCGCTTCAATGGCGAGTGGCGCGGCTCGGTTGATCCGGCCTTTACGGAAGCCGCTTATTGATTGTTCGACAGCCAGGCTTGACCAAGGCTACGCCGCGTTCCGACCGTGATTTTGCCCGGCCCTAGCGGCGTGTCGAATATGATTTCGCCGGAAACGCCAACGCCTGAGCCAAGCCCGCTCCGCTTGAGGACTGGCGGGGCGGTCGCGCGCGGGGCGGAGGCAAACACGGCATCGGCGCCGATGTACCCGCCAACCCCTACGCACGCGTCAGAGCCCTTGATCGCGAAATAGCCAGGGCCGTAGGCATCGCAGCGATGATCGACCGCGGGCACGGGTCTGCTTGCGGACGTTTCCGAACCGGCGAATGCCACAGATGTTGCAAGGCCGAGCACCGCGACGCTGACAACGCACTGCTTCATTTCGTTCGTCCTGCAGCGCCCTGTCGTTCCGCCCACGCAGCGTAATCTCTGACCAGACCTTCATAGGCGTCGAAGCTCGGCCACTTTTCAAAACTGTGAACCGCCGGCGTTCTTGCCCAGGGCAGCTTTTCGCTCGTCATTGTCTCGATGAACGGCACGAACCAGCTTGGGTCGTCGAGCATTGTGGGGCGAAGGTTAACAAATGCGTCCATGCCCTCGGGCCGCGTGAACATCCAGCTCATGCAATGCGGGCAGAAATAATGCCGCGTCGCGCCGTGCAGGCCGCCAATGACGGGCTCTCCCTTTGTGACCGAGAACCCCGCGCTTGGAATTGCGGCGGTCAGCGAGAACGCGCTGGCGCTCATTCTCTGACAACCCGTGCAATGGCAGGCCATGGCGAGCAGCGGGGGCGCACTGATCGTGAGCCGCACCTGCCCGCAACGGCATCCGGCTTCCCGGGGTAGTTTCCATTCGCGCATGTCTTTCTCCAAAGCCTACATCGGAGGCGACTCGCGCGAAGTCAAACTCCTGAAACCGCATCACGATCCCCGCCAGTCGCCCCAATGCGACTGGATTAGCGCGAGCGCGGCGACCGCGGCGGTGTCGGCGCGCAGGATGCGCGGCCCCAGATTGAGGCGCACGACATCTGGGATGCGCAAAATCATCGCACGCTCCTCCTCTTCGAAGCCGCCTTCCGGCCCGATCAGCAGACCGATCGCCGCCGGCGCGGCGCGGCTCGCCAACGTCGCCGCGGCGCTTTCCGGTGGCGCGTCCTCGTCGCAAAACACCAGCGTGCGCTCCGCCAGCCACCCAGCCAATGCCTTGGCGAGCGTGCGCTCCTCAAGAACTTCGGCAAGCCAGATCACCCCGCACTGCTCCGCCGCTTCCCGCGCATTGGCGCGCAGGCGATCGAGGTTGATGCGCGAAGTCTGGGTGCGCCGGGTGATGATCGGGCAAATCCGCCGCACCCCCATTTCGACGGCCTTCTGCGCGACATAGTCGAGCCGCGCGTGCTTCAGCGGAGCGAAGAGATAGTCGATATCCCCTGGATGTTCCTGCTCGCGAAGCCGCGTTTCGATAAGCAGCGCCGCGCCCTTGCGGCTGACTGGCGCGAGGCTCGCGGCGAATTCGCCGTCTCGCCCGTTGAACGCCAGCACGCGCGCGCCCTGGCGCAGCCGCAGCACGTTCATCAGATAGTTCGCCTGCTCAACGGAAAGCGCGATGCTTTCACCGCTCGCGAGGTTGCTTTGGACGCAAAGCCTCGGGGTTGAGAAGTCCGTTCGCGCCATCCTCGCCCTCCGCTGAGCAGCGCCTATAGCATTTCGACGGCATAATTGCCCTTGCCAGATTGACAATGTTCTGCAAATGTTCTGGCCGAGCCTCCGGCGGGAGCCACGGGCTGGTTGGGGGCGAAAAATGGTTGCGCGCGTGGCCACTCTGGCCTTTGAGGGCGTTGAGGCGCGCCCGGTCGATGTTCAGGTGCAGATCGCCAGCGGCAACGTCGCCTTCATGATCGTCGGCCTCGGCGACAAGGCGGTCGCCGAATCGCGCGAGCGGGTGCGTTCCGCGCTGATCGCCTCTGGCCTCGCCCTGCCCGCGCGGCGCATCACCGTCAATCTTGCCCCCGCCGACATGCCCAAGGAAGGCAGTCACTACGATCTTGCCATCGCGCTCGGGGTCATGGCCGCGATCGGCGCGATCCCCGCCGACGCACTGCAAGGTTACAGCGTGATCGGCGAACTGGCGCTGGATGGCACCATAACGGCGGTTGCCGGCGTGCTGCCCGCGGCGATGGCGGCGAACGGGCTCGGACACGGGTTGATCTGCCCGGCGGCCTGCGGGCCGGAGGCGGCCTGGGCGTCAGCCGATCTCGACATCCTCGCGCCGCGATCGCTGATTCAGCTCGCCAACCATTTCAAGGGAACCCAGGTTCTCTCGCGCCCGCAGCCGGCGCTGCGCGCGCCGGGGCCGATGCTTGCCGACATGCGCGACATCAAGGGACAGGAGAGCGCCAAGCGCGCGCTCGAAGTCGCCGCCGCGGGCGGGCACAACCTGTTAATGAGCGGGTCGCCGGGCGCGGGAAAGTCGATGCTGGCGCAGCGCCTTCCCTCCATCCTGCCCCCGCTCACTCCGCGCGAACTGCTCGAAGTGTCGATGATCCACTCCGTCGCCGGCAATCTGGCTGGCGGCGTGCTGACCGACCGGCGACCGTTTCGCGCGCCGCATCATTCCGCCTCGATGGCCGCGCTGGTCGGCGGCGGCATCCACGCCAGGCCCGGCGAAATATCGCTTGCGCATCACGGCGTGCTGTTTCTCGACGAATTGCCGGAGTTTCACCCGCAAGCGCTCGATAGCCTGCGCCAACCGATCGAGACCGGCGAAGTGGCGATCGCCCGCGCCAACCACCGCATTGTCTATCCCGCCCGCTTCCAGCTTATCGCCGCGATGAACCCGTGCCGCTGCGGCCATGCGGACGAACCGGGCTACGCCTGCAACCGCGCCCCCAACGCGCGCTGCGTTGCCCAATATCAGGCGCGCCTGTCAGGACCGCTGCTCGACCGATTCGATCTGACCATCGACGTTCCCGCCGTCGCCGCCGCCGATCTCATGCTGCCCGCGCCCACCGAAGGCTCCGCCGACATTGTTGTGCGCGTCACCGCCGCCCGCGAGATCCAGCTGGCGCGCTACCGCGCTTTGGGCCTGTCGAATGTTGGTTCGAACGCCGCCGCGCCAGCCGGCATCGTCGAGCAAGTGGCCGAAGCTGACGGTCCCGCCCTCAATCTCTTGCGCGATGCGGCTGAGCGGCTGCGCATCTCCGCGCGCGGCTATCATCGCGTGCTCAAACTGGCGCGCACGCTCGCCGACCTCGATGGCGGCGGTCCGGTCCGCCGCATCCATCTGGCCGAAGCGCTCTCCTATCGCGGCGCCAGCGAACGCACAGCGGCGGCGGCTTAGGGCGTCCCGCAACCACCGATCGATAAAAATATCCTGAGGTTGGAAAGTAATTCTCAACCGCGTTCTGTCAGCTTCCCCCTAAGGCCGGCCAAGCGGCGCGGCTTCGGGAATCTCGCCCTTATGGAATCCAGCGCCAGTCTGACATTGCTGACCGCGCATTTTATCGCGCTGCAGGCGGGGCCGTTTCTGGCTCTGGCCCTCGCGCTGGCGCTTGGCCTGGCCCATCTGCGCCGCCGCGCCGAGGAGCGCGCCGCGCTCGTCGAAGTCGCCAACGAAAAACTGCGCGACGAGTTGTGGCGGCTGAAGGAAGCCGCGGCGGCGCGCGAAAAGGCCGAAGCGGCGAGTGAGGCCAAATCCCGCTTTCTGGCGACGATCAGCCACGAAATCCGCACTCCGCTCAGCGGTATCATGGGCATGGCCGAACTATTGCGCGACGCCCGGCTCGATGCCGAAAACGCCAGCTATGTCGACGCGATCCGCCGTTCGGGCGCGGCTCTGACCAGTCTCATCGATCAGATTCTCGACTTCTCCAGGATCGAGGCCGGACGCCTCGATCTGGCGAGCGACCGTTTCGATCTGCATCATCTGGTCGAGAGCACGGTTGAACTGCTAGCGCCGCGCGCGCAGAGCAAAGATCTGGAAATCGCCGCCTCGATCGGCGCCAATGTGCCGCGCATGGTGATCGGCGACAGCCTGCGCCTGCGCCAGGTGCTGATGAATCTTGCCGGCAACGCGATCAAGTTCACCGACCACGGCGGCATCGGCGTCATCGTCGCGCCCGGCGCCGATGGGGCTATCGATTTCCGCATCGTCGATACCGGCCCCGGCGTCCCGCTCGAGCGACGAGAGATCATCTTTGAGGATTTCGAACAGGGCGACGGCTCCAATTCGCGGCGTCATGAGGGGACCGGCCTCGGGCTGGCGATCTCGCGCCGCATCGTCTCGTTGATGGGCGGCTCGTTGACGCTGGCCGACAACGCCGGCGGAGGATCGGTGTTTGCTTTTTCCATCGTGCTCGCGGTGGCTGAGCCCGGCGCACTCGACGCCGATGCCGAGACGACGCCCAAACTCGCTGGGCGCCGGGCGCTCATCATCGCCCATTCGCCGTTCGAGGCGCCCGCTCTGGCGGCGCGGCTCGCCGAGGCTGGCGCTGAAGTGATGCGCGCGGAGGGTCTCGAGGAAGGCCTTGCGGCGCTCGCCGCCGGCCCGCAACCCGAACTGGTGATCGTCGATTGTGCGCTGGGCGTCGATGCGACCAACCGGCTCGCCCTCGCCGCGCGCGCCGCCGGAGCGCCCCGAAGCCTTGTGCTGTTCTCGCCGTTCGAACGGCGCGCCTTCGGCCAGACCGCGCTTCGCGGTTTCGATGGCTGGCTGGTCAAGCCGGTGCGGGCGCGCTCGCTGTTCGAGCGCCTCGCAGGCGAATATCCAAGCGTGCCGGCCGAGCCAGCGCCGCAGCTTGCCGGCCCGCGCCGCGACACCCTTCGAGCGCTGCTGGCGGAAGATAATGAGATCAACGCCGTCATCGCAAACAAGGCGTTGCGTCGGCTGGGCTTCGAGGTGACGCGCGCCAGCGACGGCCTTGCCGCCGCGCGGCTCGGCGGGGCGGCGGCGCGCGGCGAGACGCCGCGATTCGACGTGATCCTGATGGATGTCAAAATGCCAGGTCTCGATGGCTGCGAGGCGGCGCGCAGCATCCGCCGGGTCGAGCGCGAAGTCGGCGCGCGGGCGATGCCGATGGTCGCGCTAACCGCCAATGCGAGTGAGGACGATCGACGCGCCTGTCTGGCCGCCGGCATTGACGAATTCATGACCAAGCCGGTCGATCTCTCGCGCCTCGCGGAAACCATCGAACGCCTGATCGAACCGCCCGCCACAAATAAAGCCCCGCTAAGAGCCGGTTTGTCATAATCGCTTGGGGCAGGGATGCTCTGCATTCGCCGAGCGGCGAATCAGGAGTCTTCATGTCCCTCACGATTGTCCGACCGGCCGGCGAATCGCTCCGGCGCGGCATCCATCGCCATCGCGATCTTCATGGACTCGGACCGAGCCTCGGCGCGGCTGGAACCTTGGAGGTCCGGCTGGCGACGACAAAGCGCGAAATCCGACAGGCGCAGAAACTGCGCTATCGCATCTTCTTCGAGAATGGCCCGGCCAAGGCCGATCCCACCGCCCATCTCATCAAGCGCGACGTCTGCCGGTTCGACGCCGTTTGCGACCACCTCTTCGTGCTCGATCACGGCGCGATCGACAAGCGCGGCAGGCCCCGGCTGGTCGGCGCCTATCGGCTGCTGCGCCAGAATGTGGCTGAGGCCAGTTTTGGCTTCTACAGCGCCAGGGAATTTGATCTCGCTCCGTTGATGGCGCGACATCCAGGAAGTAAGTTCCTCGAGCTTGGGCGCTCCTGCGTCGCGCCGGATTACCGCGGCAAACGCGTGCTCGAATTGCTGTGGCGCGGCATCTGGACCTATGTGCGCCATCACCGCATCGACGCCTTGTTCGGCTGCGCCAGTTTTGTCGGAACAAACCTCGCGGCGCATCGACTGGCGCTCGGCTTCCTCAACCAAAGCGCGCCGGCGCGGCTCGAATGGCGCGCAGAGGCCGCACCCGGCCGAGGCATTCCCATCTCGACGATCGCCGCGCCGGCCGCTGACCCCAGCGGGGCGATCCGCGCCTTGCCGCCATTGCTGAAGGGCTATTGGCGCATCGGCGCCCAGTTCGGCGGGGACGCCGTCGTCGATGATAAATTCGGCACGACCGATATTTTCGTGATCATGCCGGTCGCCGAGATCGACAAGCGCTACATCGCCTATTTCGGCGACCCAAGCGAAGCGCCGCCGCTCGCTGCGTGATCCGGGCATTCCCCTTTGCCGCAAAATCAGCTATGCACCGCCGGACGCGCCTAAGCCGGCGCAACGCGCACCCGTAGCTCAGCTGGATAGAGCGCTGCCCTCCGAAGGCAGAGGCCAGGGGTTCGAATCCCTTCGGGTGCGCCAACGGTCAAACCCCCCGCGTGATAGCGCGCATTATGCACCAATCGCCTTGACCCATTTCCGCCGATACCTCTCCAGCCCATCAATCTCCGCAGGCGCTTTGACCTTGTGCTCGTTGCTCTCGCCATATCCCGCTGGCCAGCGCGCCAGCAGCGCGGCGCCGCGGGCGGTGCCGGCGGAATCGCCGCCGGCGAGCACGCGTTGCGAGGGGCGCAGCGTCGCCAGAACCTGGCAATAGACCGCATTCGCGGCGAAACTGCCTTCGACGATCAGGTCGCCCGAGTCGGCGCCAAGCCGCGTCAGCATGAGGTCGGTCATCAGCGCGACATAGAGCGTTGCAAGGGCGGCGCGATCGTCTGGCGTAACCTGCCCCGAAATTTTCCCACGCCGCGCAGCGAAAGGACCGCCCTGCCCTGAAAAACAAGGAAGCGCCAAAGCCTCTGAGGCGATCACGCGCGCCAGCGACGCCGCGTCCGGATTGGCGCCGGCCCCCGCGATCTCCGCATATTCGCGCCCACCCATGAAGCGGGCGGCGGCGGTCGGCCGACCCTCGACATCGACATAAGCCAGCATGTCGTCCTCTTCGCGCAGCCGCTCAAGGCCGAGCCCAACGGCCAAAAGGATGACCCAAGTGCCGGTCGAGACGATGGTGAACGGCGGCTTGCGCGAGGCCAGATGCGGGAGCAGCGACGCATTCGAATCGTGCAGGCCGTTCAACACAGGAGTTCCCGGCCGCAGACCGCTCGTGGCGGCAATCTCGGGCTTGATCGGCCCCAGTTCATGCCACGCTGGCCGGATCGGCGGCAGCAGCCTTGACATGTCGAGCATCGCGGCGAGGCTCGACGTGCGCCGCACCATAGGAAACCAGAGATCGCTATGCGCGCCCAGCATCGTCACTTCGGCGCTGGCGACGCCCGACAGGCGCCACGACCAATATTGGGGATAAGTGAGGTAGTGTCGTGACCTGTCCACCGCATCGCGAAAATGCTGGCGCTGCCAGGCGATCTGACGTCCCTGATTCAAGCCTCCAGGCAATTTCGGCGACAAGGTCTGGGCGTAGGGCGGACGCATTGTCGCGTAAAGCCGCTCGATTTCATCGACGCCGGCGAATTCATAGTCGAGGACCGGCAGCGTGAGGCCGGCGTCATCGACGAAAGCGCCGGCGCAGGCATGCGTCGTGGGAACAATCGCGCCGATGTCATAGGCCGCCGCTGCCTCGCGCAACGCGTCGATGAGAAAAACCCAGATCGCATCGACATCGGCGTGCGGATACGGCGGAGCGGGAAGCACGCGGTTCGGCGTCGAACGCTCCCACAGCAGCGCGCCATCCGGCGCGAACAGCGCCAGTTTGACATTGGTCTTGCCAATATCGAGAACCGCGGTAGCGCCGGTCATGTTGCGGCGTCCGGGCGGCTCTGTATTTCGAGACTCTCCATCCAGCTCGGCCTCCATCGCTCGGATCGGAAGGTCTATGCGACCGTCCTGAACGGCGACATCACTGTGGGTTCGGCGTCGACGACCATCACCTGCACGCTGGCTTCGCGCAGCATTTCGAGCGCCTCGGCCGGCGCCCCGCGATCGGTGATCACGACGTCAATTCGCGACAGCGGGCAGACAACCAAACTGCCGCGTGAGGCGAATTTGGCGCTGTCGGCCAGCACGACGAGCTTGTCGGCGCGCTTCAGCAGCTTTGACTCGGCGCGGGCAATCAAGGGATCGCCCTCGATCACGCCGAGCGGCCCTACCGAGATGGCGCTCATGAACATGCGCGAGGCGCAATAGTTCTGGATGGCGTCTTCCTCGAATGGCGAGACGATCAGCTTCTGCTCGCGATAGACCTCGCCGCCAGGCAATGCGACCCTGCACTTGCTTTCGCGGATCAGCAGTTCAGCGAGCGGATAGGAGTTCGTCAGCACCTTGAGACGGCGATCGCGAAGGAAACCGCCCATCTCGTAGGTCGTCGATCCGCCATTGATGATGATCGCTTCGCCATCGGCGCAAAGACCGACGGCGGCGCGCGCGATGGCGCGTTTGGCGGCGACGTTGAGCGTTTGGCTGACTTCAAATGAACGCGTCGCCAGCGCCGGGGCGTCAGAGGACAGTCCTGCACTGCCTGGAACCGCTTCCAGTCCGCCATGCACCCGCATGGCGACCCCGGTCTCGGCGAGACGGGCAAAATCACGACGGACCGAGGCTTCAGAAGCGCCGGTGGCCCGGCAAGCGTCCGCAATGCGAACGAGAGAACTCTCCCTCAGCATCGCTTTGATGACCTGCCAGCGTTCCCGCTCATGCATGGCGTCCCTCCCAATCGTCACAACTAGTCACGAACTCTCAGTACTGTCAAACTAACCTGTCACTATTGGGAGATATTGTGATCGACTCACAGTTCAATTTTCTTGATTATGATTGACAGTGATTGCTGGCCTCAATACGGTCGCCGCAAAATCATGCCGGAGGACGCCGATGACGAGGACCAAAGCGCAGCCGCTTCCCAACCTGTGGGACCTCGCCCATGCGGCCACGCTCGATGAGCCCGGACAGTTGCTGTACCGCTCGAACCTGCTCGGCAGCGATCTGCGGATCACTAATTTCGGCGGCGGCAACACTTCCGCGAAAGTGACGATGCCCGATCCGCTTTCGCGAAAGCCGGTCGAGGTTCTGTGGGTGAAGGGATCGGGCGGCGACATCGGCTCGATGAAGCTCGACGGTTTCTCGACGCTCGCCATGGACAAGCTCGAAGCGCTGAAAGGCCTCTACCGCGGGCTCGACCACGAAGACGAAATGGTCGGCCTGTTCAATCACTGCACGTTCAATCTCAATCCGCGCGCCACCTCGATCGACACGGCCCTGCATGCGTTCGTGCCGCACAAGCATGTCGATCACGTGCACGCCGACGCGGTGATCGCTATCGCCGCCTCTGAGAACGCTGAGGTGCTGACGCGGAAAGTGTTTGGCGGCGAACTCGGCTACCTCCCGTGGCAGCGACCCGGTTTCGACCTTGGGTTGAAGCTCGGAGAAATGGCGACGAAACATCCTGAATATGTCGGCGCCGTGCTTGGCGGGCACGGCTTGTTTACCTGGGGCGAGACGTCGAAGTCGTGCTACGAGACCACGCTGCGGATCATCAGCAAGGCCGCCGAATGGCTGGCCGCGAACGAGAAGCAGCCGCCCTTTACGGATGCGCGCGTTGCCGCCGCGCCGGAGGCGAGGCGCCGCGAAGTCGCCGCGCGTCTGATGCCACTCATCCGCGGAAAAATCTCGAGGGACGAGCGCAAGGTCGGCCATTTTACCGACGCGCCGGAGGTGCTGGAATTCGTCAACTCGAACGCGCTGGCCGAGCTGGCGCCGCTGGGGACCTCATGCCCCGATCATTTCTTGCGAACGAAAATCCGGCCGCTCGTCCTTCCCTTCGATCCGGCCGCCGACAATCTCGATGCGATCGTCGCCTCTCTCGATGAAAGACTGGAGGCCTATCGGCGGGACTACGCTGGCTATTACAACAGGTGCAAGCGAGCGAACTCACCCGCCATGCGCGACCCCAACCCGGTGATTTATCTCGTGCCGGGCGTCGGCATGCTGTCGTTCGCCAAAGACAAGGCGACGGCGCGCATCGCGTCGGAATTCTATGTCAACGCGATCAACGTCATGCGCGGCGCTTCTGGCGTCAGCCGGTACGTCGGGCTGCCCGAGCAGGAGGCGTTCAACATCGAATACTGGCTGCTTGAAGAGGCCAAACTGCAGCGCATGCCGAAGCCAAAATCGCTCGCCGGGCGCGTCGCCTATGTCACCGGCGGCGCAGGCGGAATCGGCAGCGCCACGGCGCTCCGGCTGCTCGACGAGGGCGCCTGCGTCGTGCTCGCCGATATCGATCAGGCGGCGCTTGCCGAACGCACGTCGGCGATCGCCAAGAAATATGGCAGGGACGCCGCGATCGGCATCAAGCTCGATGTCACCGATGAGGCCGGCGTTGCAGCGAGCTTCGCGGATTCAGCGCTCGCGTTCGGCGGCATCGACATCATCGTCTCCAACGCCGGCATCGCCTCCGCCTCGCCGATCGAGGATACAAGTTTGGCGCTGTGGCAAAAAAACATGGACATTCTCGCGACCGGATATTTTCTCGTCGCGCGCGAAGCGTTCCGGCTGCTGCAGCGGCAACAATGCGGCGGGACGATCATCTTCGTCGCCTCAAAAAATGGGCTCGCGGCCTCGGCCGGCGCCTCCGCCTATTGCACAGCGAAGGCGGCGGAAATCCATCTCGCGCGATGCCTCGCGCTCGAAGGCGCGCCGCATGGCATCCGCGTCAACACCGTCAATCCTGACGCAGTCCTGCGCGGCTCGAAAATTTGGGCTGGCGAATGGCGTCATCAGCGCGCCGCTTCCAACAAGGTTCCCGAGGATCAGCTCGAGGAAGTCTATCGCCAACGCTCGATGCTGAAACTGTCGGTATTCCCTGAGGATATCGCTGAGGGCATTTATTTCTTCGCTTCGGATCTGTCCGCCAAATCAACCGGCAATATTCTCAATGTCGACGCGGGAAATGTACAATCGTTCACGCGCTAGGCGCGAAGCGAGCCGACGCGACATATTCAAGCCAGGATGCGCGCCATGACCTTTCGCGTCGCCGACGAGTTCCTCGCCGAACACAATAAGCCGCTGAGCGCCCCGCTCGCTGAGGACTACGAAGCGCTGTCGCGCCAACTCGCGCGTCGCGGCGTCGCGATCGATTCGATTACTTCGGCCGTTGCCGCTTTCGGCGTGGCGATCCCGACCTGGGGCGTGGGTACGGGCGGCACGCGTTTCGCCCGCTTCCCCAGCCTTGGCGAGCCGCGCAACATTTTCGACAAGATCGACGATTGCGCTGCGATTCAACAGTTCGTTCGCGCGACGCCGACGATCTCGCCGCATTTTCCCTGGGATGCCACATCCGACTATGCCGCGCTGCGCGAGGCGGCGGCGGCGCGGGGGCTTTCGTTCGACGCGGTCAATTCCAACACGTTTCAGGATCAGCCCGGACAGAAACATTCCTACAAATTCGGCTCGCTCAGCCATGTCGACGCCGCGACCCGCGCGCAGGCGATCGCGCATAACAAGGACTGCATCGAGATTGGCCGCAAGCTCGGCTCGAAAGCGCTGACGGTGTGGATCGCCGACGGCTCCAATTTCGCTGGCCAGTCCAATCTGACGTCCGCGCTTGATCGCTATCTCGAGGCGATGCGCGAGGTTTATCGCGCCCTGCCCGACGACTGGCGCGTGTTCCTCGAACACAAGCTCTACGAGCCGGCGTTTTACTCGACGGTGATATCCGACTGGGGCACAAGCTTCGCCGCCGCGCAGGAGCTGGGTCCAAAGGCGCAATGCCTCATCGATCTCGGCCATCACGCGCCAAACGTCAATATCGAGCAGATCGTCGCTCGCCTGGTGCGGTTCAAGAAACTCGCTGGATTCCATTTTAACGATTCGAAATACGGCGACGACGATCTCGATGCGGGGTCCGTGGAGCCGTTCCGGCTTTTCCTCGTCTTCAATGAATTGATCGACGCGCAGACGCGCAAGGCCGAGGGCTTTGCGCCCGCTTATATGATCGACCAGTCACACAATGTGACCGACCCGATCGAGAGTCTGATGCAGTCGGCGATCGAATTGCAGCGGGCCTATGCCCAGGCGCTTATTGTCGATCGGCGAGCGCTCGCCGCGGCCCAGGGCGCCAATGACGCGCTCGGCGCGCATCTCGAACTCAAGCGCGCGTTCATCACCGACGTCTCGCCAATTCTCGCCACGGCGCGCATGCGGTCCGGCGGCGCCATTGCGCCGATCGAAGCCTATCGCGCATCGGGCTATCGGCAGGCAAAAACCAAGGAGAGACCGGCTGGCGGGGGAACATCCGCGGGCATCGTCTGAAAATCACCTCAATGCGCCAATGATCGCGCCGAGCCGCTTCGCGCGGCATCGAAGGCTAACGCGGCGGCTCCGATCAAGCCGGAATTGTCGCCGAGGGCGGCGCGCACAATCGGCGTATCGCGGAACGCCGGCATCGCAGCCACGCTGATGCGCGCGATGATTCCAGGATGAAGCAGGTCGAACCCGCTCGCCATGCCGCCGCCGACGACGACAACATCGGGGCTATAGAGATGCAGAAGGTTGGCGATGCCGATACCAAGAAGATCCGCCTCCTCCGAAACCAGCTCCAGCGCGAGCGTATCGCCTTGCGGCGCCGCCGCGAATACCGCGCGCCCGTCGATCGACGCTCCATCCCCGAGCAACGTCGCTATCGGCCCAGCGCGAAGGCGGGCGCGCTGGCCGAACGCGGTTCCAGAAGCGTAAGCTTCCCAGCAGCCCTTGTTTCCGCACGGACAAGGCTGTCCGTCGCGAACGATCGTCATGTGGCCGATGTGTCCCGCCAGCCCCCGGCGGCCGCGAAGCAAACGACCGTCCGACACGACGCCGCCGCCGATGCCGGTGCTCACCGTGACGTAAACGAGATTTTGCTTCTGCCGGCCGGCGCCAAAACGCCACTCGCCAAGCGCGGCGGCGATCCCGTCATTCTCAAGCCAGACCGGCAAGCCGATTCGGTCTTCAATCATCTGCGCAAAGGGAACATCGACGAACCCTGCGAGCGTCGGGATCGAGAGGGCGATGCCGCGCTCCGTATCGATCGGTCCCGGCGAGGAGACGCCGACGCCAACGAGCTGATGCCGAGAGGCGCTGGCGGAAACCGATGTCGCGAGCTCATGGAGTTGATCGGTGACGACCGACGGCCCCGCAGCAGCTGCAGTGGGTAGGGCGGCGCGCTTCAGCACGTTGCCGTCCTCGTCGATCAGCGCCGCGCGAACCTGTGTGCCGCCGAGGTCAATTCCAATCGCGAGTTTGTTCACTCGGATTTCCTGTCAGAGCGCATGAAGCCAGGCCATCCGAGCAGCGAGGTCGGGCGCGCCGAAAGCCAGCGAGCCGAGGACTACTGTGTCGGCCCCTGCGCCGCGAAGCACCGGCACGGTCTGTTCGCGAATGCCGCCATCCGCCGCGAGCACGATCCGCTTTGCGGCGCGGCTTTCCCCGATGAGCCGCTTTGCTTGCCGGAGGCGGTCGCCGGCGTTGGCGTTGAGGCCCTGGCCCTTGACGCCGATCGCGGTGCCAAGCAGCGTCAGGAAACGCAGCCGGGGCAGATAGCGGGCGACGCCCGCAACTGGCGTTTCGACTTTAAGCACCATGCCGACCGCGACTCCTCTGGCGTTCAGCCGATCAAGCGCCGTATCCGCGACAGCATCATTCTCAAGATGGATGCTGATGAGGTCACTGCCCGCGTCGGCAAACTGTTCGATCTGCGAAAGGAGGACATCGTCGGCCACCATCAGATGGACATGGATCGGCAGGCGCGACGCTTTGCGCACCGCGGCGACAAGGTCGGGGAAGAAAAGCATAGCCGGCGCAAAATGGCCGTCGGCAACGTCGATGTGCAGGATATCCGCGTAAGAGCCGATGCGGACAAGGTCGTCGGCGAGACGAATGAGATCGGCCGACCACACCGAGAACTCGCCGATAAGGCGGTTCGACGGGAGATGATCGATCCAACCCGGCGCCAGTGAAGACATCAGAGAAACTCCTTCAGGAAGCCGCTGAGAGCGGCGCGGAAATCCAGGACATAGCGGGCGCGATCATCTGCCTTGGGCGTGATCGTGACGAGCCGGGCGCCGGGAATGAGCGCAGCCAGCGCCTGCGCGTGGGTCAGTGGGTGTATCGCGTCGCGGCCATGCCCGATTACCAGCGTCGGCGCGCGGACAGCGCGCGCTTCGTCATCGGATATGCCCGGACCCTCGGCTGGAATCGTCCGAAGCAGCGCGGCGGTGACGGCCTTCGGCTCGCGCGCGAAGAAACTCTCCAGCGAAGCGAGATTGTCGGGCGCGGTGGCGGCGAGCCGCCTGGCGCAATCGCCGCGGAGAAAGACCGTCCGCGCCTCGTCGCCTGGAAGCGCCGCGAGAAGCCGCCCGACTTCGAGGTTTGGCGCCATATTGTCAGGCGCTGAGCGCGTCACCCATGCGGGACGCGCCAGGATCAGACCGCGCACGAGGTCGGGCCGGCGCACCGCAAGCCGCAAGGCAATCGCGGCGCCCATCGAAATGCCGCCGATAACAAGGGGGGCAAGCGCATCGCGCTCGATCAGCGCGGCGAGATCATCGGCGAAGGTTGCGATGGAGAACGCGGCAACATCACCGGCCTCAGAAGCGCCGTGACCCCGGCACTCCAGCGTGATTCGGCGAAATAGCGGATCTTTGGGAAAAGCTTCCGCGGTTTGTCCGGCATCTCCGCAGAGACCATGCTGGAAGATGACCGGCAGACCCGGCCCGCCAGCGTCATCAACTCGCAGCGCGACACCGTCGCGGATAAGGCCGCTCGCACTCACCTCGCGATCTCGACGCCGGCTTCGCGGAGCACCCGGCGAAGAAATGCGGCGACCCCGGACGCTTCGCTCGCGGCGAGTCCGTGCGTGACAAGTGGGCCATCAAAACCCGCCGCCTTCAGCCGCGCGAGAAAGTGGGGGTAGTCAAGGATGCCTTGGCCGGCAGTGACAAAGCCGCCAGTCGCACTCCTGTCCTTGGCATGCGCCATGACGATGCGATCAGCTAGTAGGTCGATCGCGGCGGAAACGATGTTGCGCTGGCGATCGATCGTCTCCGACTCGAACAGGTTCGCCGCATCGAGAACGATCTTCAACCGCGGGCTGCCGATCTCGTCGATCAACCGCCGCGCCTTCGCTGCCGAATTGACGACATTGGCAAGCTCTGGCTCGATGCCGAGATCAACATCGTGCCGATCGGCGATCGCCGCCGCCGTCTCCATCGAAGCGAGGAGATCGGCCCACGCCGCCGGTGTGTCATTGTCGGGATGCGCGCGCCATTGATCGTCCGCATCGCGCGTGCCTGTGCAAAGCGTGATGAGTTTGGTTGGCAAAGCCGAGGCAGCAGCCGCGAGCGTCTCCAGGCGCTTGTGTCCGCGCATCCGCACGGCAAGGTCCGGATGGATCATATTGTAGGTTCCTGACAGGGCAGCGATCCTGACGCCATGCGCCGCCGCCGCCGCATGAACCGCCAGCGCCGCGTCGGCGGGAATGGCGTCCGGCATTGAGGCAAGTCCGGAGCAGGCCATGTTATATTGCGCGGCGGAGTAACCTGCCGCCGACACGGCGTCCAGCACCACGTTGGGCTTTGCCCCGTCGAATGTTTTGGCGAAGATCCCGAGTTGCATCAGAGGCTTCCGGATACGTCGGAGAGCGCCACGCGTTCAGCTGTCTCGACCGAACGCGCAATTGCAACCATCGCGCGCACGGACGCAATTCCGTCGTCGATCGTCGCGCCGGCCATCGGCGCGCCCTTGAGGATCACGTCGGCGAAGCCTTCGACCTGACGGCGATAAAAATGACCGTCGGCGCCCAGCACGCGGTGGGTCGCCCCGTCGGCTTCGCGAAAGATGTCGACGTCGCTGCTGCGGTAATACCAGGGATTATAGGTCTTGCCGATGACGCTGCCGTTCTTGCCGTAGATCTGAAAACCTTCGTGCCAGTCCATTCGCACGGCGACGGTGAGATCGAGATGGCCGAGCGCGCCGCTGGCGAATTCCACATCGACGAACCAGCACCAGATTCCGCCGCGTTCCGAAAGGCGCGCGCGCACCGCGACGATGTCGCCGGCGAGAAAGCGCGCTGTGTCGATGAGGTGGCAGCCATGCGCCAGCATGTAGTATCGTCGCAGATCGGCTTTCGGATTAGCCGAGGGCTTGCGAGCCTTCGCGCTCGTCACGACAAGCGGTTGAATGGCGTCGGTCATCGCATAGCGATGCGTGCTATCGCAATACCAGGCTTTGAGCGCGACGAGATCACCCATCTCGTCCTCGATGAAGCCTTTTGCCGCCTGCAGCCCGGCGTCAAACCTTTTCATATGACCGACTTGAAAAATCTTGCCAGACCGGATGACAACGCGTTTCAGCTCTTCCGCTTCTTCAACTGTCACGCCAACGGGCTTCTCGCAAAGGACATGCTTGCCCGACTCAAGCGCGCGGATCGAAGCGGGAACATGAAACGCGTCCGCTGTCGCGATGATCACCGCGTCGATAGCGGGATCCGCCAGCATCCGGTCATAGTCGGCGTAGGTCTTCTGCACGCCGTGGACAATCGCCATTCGCTCGCGCAGGTCGTCCGCGACATCGCAGATCGCCGCAAGCTCGGCATTTCCGGCCTTCGTGCAGCTTTCGAAATGCGCCGCCTGCGCAATCTGCCCCGCGCCAAGCACCCCGATGCGGAGCAATTGCTGTTCCTTCTTGAGCATAGAAAGTATCCTGCAAGCCGCCTGATGGTCCCGTTACGTGGGAATCAAATACAGCAAAAGGGATGTTTCGTCTTAGCGGTTCTGGCCGCCGCCCCGCTAGGGCGCTATGTTGTTCTGCATGAGTGCATGGTCGCGCGACGCGCAGGCTGACTTGAGCGGGTCTGTGAAGGCCGGGGCCGCCTATTTCGCCGTCGTATTCTCGGTCGGTTTCCTGCTTGGCGCCGTGCGTGTGCTGTTGGTTGCGCCCCGCCTTGGCGAAACGGCCGCGGTCATGCTCGAGGCGCCCTTGATATTGGCGATCAGCTGGGCGGCTTCGCGCGGCTGCGTGGAACTCTTCAAGGTTCCCGCGGAGGTCGCCTCAAGGCTTCTCATGGGCGCGATTGCATTCGCTCTGTTGATAGCCGCCGAGCTCGGCTTTTCGGTGATCGTTTTTGGCCGATCGGTTGCCGACTTTGTCGCCGGGCTCCTTTCTGTTCCCGGAGCGGTCGGTCTTGCAGCCCAGCTCGCTTTCGCCATCGTGCCGGCTATTCAAGGTCGCCGAGAATTGCGATCGACCGATGTGACGACGATGAATGACTGAGCGGGCGCCGCTTGCCGGCGGGAAAAGGAAAACGCGGCGTGGCGATCACCGCGCATCCCCCAGGCGAAATGATCTTCCGCGCCGGACCTAAGCGGCCACGACGCTCCACTTCGGAGCGATCGACGCGCCGCGACCGAGGGCATAACCGAAGCGGATGTTCAACATTCCCAGCGGTTCAAGCAGCCGAGCGGCGTCAAGGCCTCCGGTCTTTTCAATGGCGAACCCCGCCTTCGCGACAAGGGCCGCGACCTTTTCGACCGCCGCATCGTCATTGCCTGCGAGGAACACCGGCACGGCCGCCGTCGAGGCGTCCGGGGCATCGAACAGGCCCGCGAAGATCGTGTTGAAGGCCTTGACGACTTTTGAGCCTTTGGCTGCAGTTTGAATTTCTTCTGCCGCCGAGGTGGTGTGGCCAATCGCCAGACCCGAAAAATCCGCTTTCACAGGATTGCTGATATCGACGACGATCTTGCCGTTCAGCGCGGGCAAGGATGCGGCCTCAAGCGCTGCGCCATAGGGCAGCGCCAGAAATACGACCTCGGCGGCGCGAATAGCCTGCTCAATGCTGCCGGATTGCGCATTCCGCAGAGTCGCGGCGAACGCCGACGCGGCGGCTTCGTCGCGTGAGGCGAGGATCAGGTCCGTCTTTCCAGCCAGGCGCTTCGCGAGGCCTTTGCCCATATTGCCAAGGCCGATGATTGCAGTGGTCATTGGTACTCTCCGTGGTCTGCTTGTTCTGGTGCGGCAGAGGTAGAAGTATCGAATGGCGGACTTTTCCGAACTTGAGACCTTCGTCGCCGTCGCCGGCGCGGGCAGTTTTGCCGGGGTCGCGCGGCGTCTTTCTCTGTCTCCCGCGATGGTCGGGCGGCGTATTCAGGCGCTGGAGGAGCGCTACGGCGCCACATTGATCGAGCGAACGACGCGCTCGCATCGTCTGACCGCCCTGGGCGAGCAATTCCTCGCCAAGGCCAGGCAAATTCTCGAAACGGCTGAGGAACTGAGCGAACTCTCTCGGCCTGACATGGCGCAGTTGTCGGGCCGAATCCGGATCAGCGCGCCGACGACTCTGGGCATCAAGCGTCTTGCTCCGGTCATCGCTGAGATGGCGGCGCGCTACCCGGGGGTCGTGTTTGAATTGAACCTTAGCGACCGCACCGTCGATCTGATCAGCGAGGGCTTCGATCTTGCCATTCGCATTGGGGAACTCAGATCGTCATCGATGGTCGCCCGTCGCATCGGCGATTACCGCTTCGTCTGCTGCGCGGCACCGAGCTATCTCAAACTTCACGGCGTCCCCGAGGCGCCCGGCGATCTCGAGCGCGCGCTTTGCGTGCTCAACCTCAATCTGAACCCGCGCAACCGTTGGCCGTTCCATAACGATGACGGCACGTCGTTCACGGTGGGGGTCAGCGGGAGCATCGAAATCGACAATGGGGAGGCGCAGCGCGCTGCGGCGCTCGCAGGAGCGGGGATCTGCCAATTCACTCCGTGCGTTCGTCTCGACGCCTGCCGCGAAGGGTCGCCAAACTGATCGACGCCATCGCCGACGACCTGCGACACGGTTAGGCGCTTGAGCCGCTGACAGCAACCACCGCGCCGAGATGGGACCAAACCCGCGCTACCCGCGGCGGCGCGGGCGCTGTTGGTCATCATCACGGGGCGGGGACGATGATGCGGGCCGTGCGGCCACGATGCTAGAAATCATGGATAGGATACTAGACGGGCGTGTCAACGAAGTTCCTGTAGTTCTGTAATTCGAAATCCGGCCTCCGACCATCCCGTAACGCACTCCTAAAGCCGCGTCGGCGACTGAACAGACGGCGCTTTGGACTGAATCCGCATGAAAGGAAATCCGACATGCGCGCGCTCGGCGTGGGTTCCCAGGGGCAGGACGTCCGCAATGCGCAGAAAGCGCTGAACTATCATTTGCCCTTCGAGCGTCCTCCTCTCGCGCTCGACGGGATATTCGGCCCGAAAACACTGGCGCGGGTCATCAAGTTTCAAGAAGACAATAACCTGCTGAACAAACCCATTGGGGTCATCGGGCCGCAAACGCATCGAGGGTTATATTCCTTCGTCGAATGCGAGCATCACCTGTTGTTCCTTGATCGGCCAGCCTTTCGCTTCGACGGCGTGAACAGATTGAACATTGGCGACGCACCGCAGCCGCTGCCATCTGGCTTGCAACTGCCGCCGGTGCCGCGCCTTGAACTGCAATTTCCAATCCCGTTCCAACTTGTCCCGCCGCTTGTTCCGCCGCGGCTCGAAATCGATCTGAACCGCCCCGGGTTTGCCGGAGGCCAATTTGTTTGAGTCACGCCGCCATGGCGGGCTCGTCGATTTGCGCATAATAGCGCGCTTCGGCTTCGGCTGGCGGAATGTTTCCGATCGGC
>Ga0075030_100000058_pt1 | contig 71508 bp, 57 predicted proteins | sample LitLauG_LLR_2012_FD_71393 | JGI IMG/M metagenome (GOLD analysis project Ga0075030, IMG submission 71393) | Freshwater sediment microbial communities from Pennsylvania, USA - Little Laurel Run_MetaG_LLR_2012 | ecosystem: Environmental > Aquatic > Freshwater > Creek > Sediment | place: USA... | reverse complement strand
AACGGGCGTGACGAACATTAACGGCTGCGTTCCCTGCGGGGGCGGTTGCACCAACTGGGCCGGGGATCTGCACGGTACGAACACGGTGACGGTCAACCCACGGCCGACAGCCTCGCTGGTTTCGACGAACCTGCCAAATTATTATTTTGTATTTACGAACTGCAACTACGCCACGAGCTACACCATCACGAACATTCTGACCGGCATCGGACCATGGACGGTGACGTGGAGCTCGAACGGCGTGGCGATGACCTACACCAATCTTGGCATCGGACCCGGACCGTACACGAACAGACTTGCCGTATATCCGACCAACTCGCTGCTTGGGGGAAACTGGGTGAGCAACAACATTTATTACATAAGTAGTGTGCAGGATGCTAACACGTGCTACGGCGAGGAATCCGGGGACATCTTGGGAACAAACGATATTTATGTTTACCCATTGCCCACAGCCACGCTGGCGGTGTCAACACAAGATATTGCTTCCATAGTGGTTTATACTAACCCCCTCTCTGTTGTATCCACAAACATCTTATTGATTGGTATAACTGAAAAATCCGCAAGCGGTTTAATTATAACCAATAATGCCCGCACCAAGTTTAGTTTCAGTTATGCGGTTGGTTTTATTAAGGATGTAACGGTCAATCTGACAAATATTACATTGTATGCGACAAATCATATCAGTCTGACGGGGGTTGGTCCGTGGTCGGTCGTGCTATCCGATGGCACCACAACCACATCCGGTGTGCCAAACATGGTTACTAATACCTATGTGACCACCCAAACCAACTACATATGGGCGGAACTCGTTAATCCTGGAACTCCAGGGACAAATTTCCTGTTCAGTATTCTGAATGTGCAGGCTGCTAACCAATGTGCCGGCTACTTCACGAACAATAGTTTCGACTTGATCGTCAACGGTCTCCCAACTGCGGACATTCTTGCGCCGAGCTCAGTTTGTGGCGGCGCTGCCACCAACCTGCTGGTCTATTTAGGGGGAATTCCGCCCTGGACCAATTTTGTCTGGACGAGCAATGGCGTCTCTTATACCGTGCCAAAAATAACTAACACGCCGTACGCACTGCCTGTGTTTTTAACCAATAATTATCCCGATGTAACAACAAACTACACGTTCGCAATCACGAATTTGGCCGACAGCGCGACGAATACCATCTCGCCCAGCGACCTGGATGCGGTTGCCATCACGGTTTTCCCGATTCCCACAAATGCACCCGTGGCAATTGTCACCAACATAGCGACTTGTTATGATGTGGTCACTAACTTCACGGTTACCTTGGATTCGTCCAACTTCACAGCTTCATGGTTTGATGCCACCGGCACGAACTTGCTTGCCACCGGCTTGTCCTTCACGGCCACCAATGCAATGAGTGGGGCGGTTGCTACCAACATCTACTATGTCCATGCTAAGTTTAACGCTACGAATTGCGAATGTTATTCTTATGTGACCGCCATGGTGTCGGTGGCATTTTGGCCTTGCACTAACCAGTTGCACTTGAATTCTTCCACCAGCAACAAAACTGTTGTCATCAACTGGTATGGCAACTATGTGCTTGAGCATTCAACCAATCTGCTGAACCCCATGGGTTGGATGTATCTGACTCAGGGCGTCGTTGGCCCGAACACTTGGACAAATTCAACCGTACCTCCGCCCACTAACAACTTTTTCAGGCTTTTTGCGCCGTAACTAGCAGGCATGCAGGAATTTTCATTTGGCGGACGCTTTCAGTGGTTAACGGATTACTTCCTTGGAATGCGCTTGTTGCCGGTTTTGATGGTGTGAAAGGTGGGGTGTTCAAATCCTGCTTGTGTAGTTTTGCAAGATGCGGCAAACTTTGCTCGTTCACTCATGGTTGTGAAGGGGCTATTGGGAACGTGTTTTGATGCTTCTGCTTCCCGACAAGTTTTGTTGTGTGATCGCGAGTGTTTCTGGAAAAAATTGATGAGCCAGACAAATAAGTCTTTGACCGAGCAGGAAAGCGATTGGATCAATGAATGCGCTGGACGCCTGCGCTTGATTCAGGCGGACGCCTCGGCGCTAGCGCCTGAAAAACGGCGCGAATATTTGCAAGAGCAAATCACCCGCAGTTTCAAAGACGTTGCGCCCGGCAATCGCAAACGGTACCTGGAAGCCCTTATCTCACGGTTTCCCGTGGTCGGTCAGGTCATGCAGTTGCTCCCAGCAACAGCGGCGCCGCCGGCGCCACTCACTCCTGAACAGCTTCTCGACCGCCTGCTCGCCGCCACTGCCGAGCTTCCCGAGGAGAGGCGCTTGGAGATTTCCAAACGGCTGGCTGAGGCGGGGTTGGGCTGGGTGGATCGCGACAAGCTGATTTTGGAAGTGTCGGAAAAACTCCGCCAAAAGCTGGGGCTGCCCGACGACCAGCAGCCGCATCTGGCCCGGGTGGTGGAACTTTTGGCTTTTTTGGTCGAATCGTTGGCCCTGCTTGATCAGAACGCGCTCAAGACAATGCGAGAGTTGGCACCGCGCAGTCCCTTGCTGAATCGTGGCGATGATTTTCGCAAGACGGCGTCGCGCTATCTGACCGGCGAGGCGGAGTCGGTGGAAAGCCAGTGGAATGCCATACGCGCATTGTTGGGGGGGTTGTTGGCGGCCATTCAGGGCGGTGGCAAGGAATTCGGGCGGCAGTATGTGGGTCGCATGTCTCCGGACGCGATCGAGGATGTTATCGTCGCTGAAGGAAGCAAGTTCCTGGGGCCCACCAAGCAACATCGCTGTTGGGACCGCTATAAAGAACTGTTCGAGGACTATTCCACGCCCGACCTAATTGATCGGAAGATCAAGGACTGCATCGCGGCGTTTGTGGAACGGGCGGTAAACAGTAACCGATGATTTAACCTATGCACGTTCATTGGCACGAAGGATTGTTTTTGCAGCCGCATCACTTGCAAGTCATGCAGCGTGAACTTCTGGTGCAGGTCCGAGCGGCGAGGGCGGTGTTCAGTCCTTATGGCTATGGCATCGTGGAGAGCAAGCTGGACCCCGACAGCCTGGCCGATGGCCGGATTCGCTTTGAAAAATTGCGAGCAATTATGCCCAGTGGGCAGGAAGTCTTCATTCCCGAAAACGCGGAACTGCCGACGTTGGACATCAAGGCTGATTTGGCGCGCGGTAGCGGGACTTTGGAAGTGAGGTTGGCAGTTCCGCTGTGGGCTAAGAACCGGGAGAACGCGTTTAAGATGGGTGAGGTGGTGAATCCGCAGACTAAGTTGCTATACATACCCAAGGAGGCCTTGGAAGTCGCCGATGAGAATTCCGGCGAAAACCCGCAAACCCTTTTCATTCGTAAGGTCAACTCCCGTGTGGTGCTCAAGGGGGAAGACCTCTCGGACCTGGAGTCCATGCCGTTGTTGCGCATCGTCCGGGCAACGGGGGAGGAATCCGGCAAGCCACGGCAGGATCCCCAATTTGTCCCGCCCTCGCTGCTGCTGAAATCATCGCCGGTGCTGCACGATATCCTGCGCGAGTTGGTGGCGCAACTCAATGCCAGCCGCAATGATTTGAGGATCAAGGCGGCCACCGGCGGCCTCGGCTTGGAGGTGAAATGGGAACTGACTTTGCGACTGACCGTCCTCAATCGGTTTTGTGCGAGCCTGCCGTCGGTAGTCGAAGAGGGGACGGTGCCGCCGTTCGCCATTTATTTGCAGCTGCGCGAACTCCTGGGCGAATTGCTGGGGGCGCATCCGGAGAAAAACATCTTTGATTGCGAGCCGTACAACCACGACGATCCGTATCGCTCCTTCAAGGATCTGGACCTAAAAATTCGCGAGATGATCCGCGTAACCAAGGGTATTGAGCCGATGAAGATCGAATTTGCCGGTTCCCCCGGCGTGCTGCGCGCCAACCTGGAGCCCAAGCACATTGAGAAACCCGCGGCCTACTATGTTGGAGTGGTTACCCGGGCGGACCGCACCAAACTCGCCTTGTATTTGAGCGATGGCAACAAGTTCAAACTGATGCCGCGCAGCATGGAGCAGGTAGCCATCTTCGGTGTGGAATTGAAGGAGGAGGGCTTTCCGCCGCTTGATTTGCCTGGACAAAACAACCTCTACTATTTTCGCGTCATTCCCACTTCCAACCAGCGCCGCTGGGATCAGGTCAAGCAGGACCAGGCCATTTCCCTCATCTGGAACAATTCCGAGTTTGACCTCAGCGACGCGAAATTTACTCTGTATATGACCCTGCCAACGGCTGCGACATGAAACTGCTTGAGACCTACGAGGAACTTTTCCAATACCTTTGCCGCTTGAACCGGGCGGCCAGGACCGAGGCGCACCCGGAATACGTTCGCGTCCGCTCTGAGATGAAGACCATGCTCGATGACATCACCCGCGGCGCTTCCTCCGATGTGCGGCTGTCGAATCAGATCAAGCGGCTGGAACTGCCACTCACTTTTTTCGTGGACAACTTGATCAGCACCAGCCGGCTCAAATTCGCCGGGCAATGGGCCGAGAACCGGCTCGCCAAGGAGAAAAACGAACTGGCTGGCGACGAGCGTTTCTTTGATTTTCTCGAGCAGGACTTGACCGACACCAGCGAGGAGGCGGCCGAACGGCTGGCCGTTTACTACAGCTGCCTTGGCCTGGGTTTTACCGGTATGTACCAGGCGCAGCCCGAGCAAATCCGCCTTTACATGGAAAAAATGTTTCCGCGCATCCGGCAATGGATTGACAATGATCCCCGCGCAAAGATCAACGAGGAAGCCTATCGCTATACCGACACGCGAATTTTGACCGAGCCGCCCAGCCGGAAGATCATTCTTGTGGCGATTCTGTTTCTCTTTTTCAGCCTCAGCGCCATGATGATTTACTATGCCCTGTATTACAAAGCGTCTGGCGAGCTGACCAACGCGATTAGAGACATTAACAAACTTTCACAGCATTAGCTCGTTCCGGATTTTTACCTAAGTATGGACGACGACTCGAAAACTCAAACTCTGGTGAAAGGGGCGCTCGGCGCGCTCGGCCTGGGCGCGCTTGTGTCGCTGGCGGCCATCCCAAAACTGGGCTGGTGGAGCTTGTGGATCACTCTGGCGATCATCGTTCTCGCCCTGCTGTTGTTCGGCGGCTACTACCTCTGGCATAGGAGACGGGCCAAGCGGCAACGCGAACAGTTCACCTCCGCGATTGAGCAGCAGACGGCGGCGGCGCCCCGGGCTATCAGCGATCCAAACAAGCGCGCGTCCTTGGACAAGGTGCGGCAAAAATTTCAAACGGGCCTCCAAGAATTCAAGAGCCGTGGCAAAGATATCTACAAACTTCCCTGGTATGTCATCATCGGTGAATCCGGTTCGGGCAAGACCGAGGCGATCCGTCACTCGGGGATAGATTTCCCGCCTGGAATGCAGGACGAGCTTCAAGGTTCGGGCGGCACGGTGAACATGGACTGGTGGTTCACCAATCGCGGAATCATCCTGGATACCGCCGGCTCGATGCTGTTCAGCGAAACGCGCGCTGGGGAATCGCCCGAATGGGGGGAGTTCCTGCGCCTGTTGAAGAAGTCCCGGCCGCACTGTCCCATCAACGGGTTGTTTCTGGTGTTGTCCATCGAGAGTTTGATCAAAGACTCGGCCGATCGAATTGCGCAAAAAGCTAGCACTCTCGCTCAGCAATTGGATTTGATCCAGCGCACTTTGGACGTGCGGTTTCCGGTTTATCTGCTCGTGACCAAGTGCGATCTTTTGACGGGCTTCCGCGAATTCTTCGATAACATTGACGATCCTTTGTTGCAGCACCAGATGTTCGGCTGGTCCAATCCTGATCCGCTCGACGCTCCCTTTCGGCCTGATTTGGTGGAGCAGCATTTGAGAGTGATCACGGGAAAAATCCAACGCCGCCGGCTGGCCTTGTTGCGGGATGCCACCTCCGCCGGGCAGTTTGCCAACACGCAATCGTTTTACCGGACCGCGACGGGCGTCGCCACTAAGCGGCGGCTGGATGATGTGGACGCTATGTTTGCCCTGCCGGAAAGCATCGGGCGTTTGGCGCCGCGCCTGCGCCGCTATCTGGAAACGATTTTCATCGCGGGGGAATGGTCGTCTAAACCCGTGTTCCTGCGGGGCATTTACTTCACCTCATCCATGCGCGAGGGCAAGGCACTTGACGAAGCGATCGCATTTGCCACGGGGCTTCCATTGGATCAGCTGCCGGAAAACCGCAGTTGGGAGAAGAACCGCGCTTTCTTCCTGCGCGACTTATTCCATGAAAAAGTGTTTCGCGAGAGCGGCCTGGTCACGCGCGCCACAAACACGCTGAAGATGCTCAGGCAGCAGCAGATGCTGATCTTCGGCAGCGCCGGGGCGGCGCTGTTGCTCTTGATGATATTCGCGGGGTTCGGTTATTTTGATTTGAAGAAGAACGTACTCAACCAGTCGGCGTATTGGAAGGCGGGCGCAAATCCCAACGATTGGAAACAGGGAATTTGGGTTCCGGGTAGCATTGTCCAACGTAGCACGGAAGGCCAGTATCGGTTTGTCTACAACGGAACCAATTTCATCAATGTGGCGGACAAGCCGGGCACTGTTGGGTACTATCGGCTCCTTGAAGGCTTCGCCAGCAAACGGATTTCAGTCGGTTTAATTTTTAAGCCCATTTCCTGGTTCAGCAAGGTGAGGAATTTGCCGGAGGCGCAGCAGGCGCTCTTCGAGGGAGGAGTTTTGAGACCTCTAGTTTACGAGACGCGGAATAAGATGCAAGTACAAGCACCCGACCCGCAAGATCCCGCGAGTGTGGCCCGGCATCAGGCGGCCCTTCTAGCGCTGATGAAACTACACGTTGACAAGTTGTCCCGCAAAGGGTTTGGCGCATCCAATCAGGTTCAGAATGCTGAAAGGTACCTGCAATCGTTTCTTGCCTATTTGACCGACTCAAATTTTCAGGTGGACACGAATTTGCCGGGGTTGCTCGCCAAGACCTATTCCGGGCAATCAGGCCAGAACCCTTGGCCGTGTGATTCGCTCTTCGCCTATGGTGGCGAGGAGCACCTTTCCAACAACCCGGCCATCAACATCGGTTTGAGTAATTTATTCGTCGCGAATCAGGCGATGCAGAGCCGCATCAGCAGCGAAGTTCAATCGCTCAACAATGTGGCCGATAAGTTGGCCAAGTATCAAGAGGCCGAAACAAATTGGCTTGCCCGTTCCGATGGCCGATGCGGTAACCTAAATGCACTGGCGCTGGCCAAACAGGCGGCTGAAGATGATGCGGAGAGGCTTCGGAAAACCACAATCTTTCCTAGTGAGTCTCTGACGAACATCACCTTACGGTACGATCAGTTGGCAAAGGCCGCCAGGAAATTGTCGGCCGGTGCCTTTAAGCTCCTGGGCGCTGAAGTTCCGCTTAATTCGGGGGGCATTTTTGAGGAGATCCAGGCTCAATTGAGCCGGTTCAATTCGGTAGCGGAGAATAAAGTTAGAGAAAATTTCCAGCCGCGTGAAAATCAGATGAAACAGTTGGACGCGTACGCGCTCCTGCCCGTCAACGGCGCGCCGGCCTATGAACGGCGTTGGTCCCTCTATTCCAATGCCTGCACTCTCGCATCCTTTCCGGCGAAAGCGGAAGCAACGGCCATCGGAAATATCTGGACTAACTATGCTGCTTTGACGAACGTAATCGGCACCTATCAAAGCCAGATTGCGTCCTATCGGGACACCTGGCCCTTTGCGGAGTCGGTGACGCGCGCCTGCAATCAAATCGCCGACGATGCCAGGCGGAACTTGAAAGACAGGTTTGTGAGCGATTATGTGGAGAAAGTGACCGGTAAGCGGGCCGAACTAACCCGTCAGTCTCACTGGAGCATGGGCACGATCTCCAATGCGGAGAACTGGCTGGCCTTGGTTGCCCGCGACCTGGACTCTGCTCCCGATGAGCAAAAAGGCAAACTGACGGCGCTATCGCAGCAATTAAGCAGCTCAGTAAATGAGATCCTTCAAGGCATTGGAAAAGAGATTCAAGGTCTGGCGGGATTTCCGGTCTTGCTCAATTCGACGAAGTCAATGACCTCGGCCGACATGGCAAAGCTAAGAGACTTGGTCAATGGATTGACCAAAGAACTTCCGATCAATCCGATCTGGCAACGGGATGGCGGCGGAGTGGCCGCTTTGCTGACGCGCTGTAACAATTATATGTCGGTGGTGAACGCATTGATGGACGACCAGGGCAATCCGGTGAAATGGGAAATTAAGCTGGTTCCGCAGCAACCCTCCTACACAATCCGCAGCATTTATTTCGACTTGGAAATTTCCTGCGGCGGGGTTTCGACCTGGCGAAAAACTACGGGCACCACTTTCGAGAGTGTCCCGATCAATGCCAGCCAGGGCGTGACGCTGCATTTCCTTAAGAGCCGGTTACATCCGGATCAAGGCTCGCGGACGAGTGCCTTTGAGCCGGATTGGGGATTTGTGCGCATGATCGCAAATTTGGCTGCCGAGCGGAAGGATGGCGGCGCGACCTGGCAGTTTCCGGTTCACTTGGAAGACGGTGCGAATAGTGGTGACATCCTGTTTGAAGGCAAACTGGTGCCGGCGATAGCCCTTCCCGAAAAGGACAATTGGCCGCGGCAATAGCGACGTCCAACCAGCTGACTCTTGCACCTTAGCGCCATGAGCAACTTGTTCAACAAAATCAAGACAAGTGCGCGGCCGGCGGAAAAATTGGTGGAGCCGCGCCTGACCCTGGCCGCCTTTGGCAAGCATCCGGGCTGGAACGATCACATTCCGGGAATCGGCATTGAGACCGAAACGCTCGCCCGGATCAAGCAAACTCTGTATGTGGATGGCATTGGCGGTCAGATTGACTCCGGCGCTTGGGAAAAGCTGAATCCCGAGAAACGTGCTGATGGTTTTGACCACACCTTTCTCTGGATACAACGCGGGCACTTGGCGTTAGGGCGGTTATGGTCCTCCACCGACGGCAAGGGCCGTTCGAAATATCCCATGGTGCTCTGCCTGGACAGCGAAGGTGTGTCGTCAGCCTTTGCGTTGACGATTTTGTTGCCCGGCTTGGAAAACTTGTGCGGCGCTTGCAAAATGGCCGCTTCCGCTGAACAAGTCACCGAAGATTGCCGGATGGCGCAGGAGCGGTTTTGGGCGCAGTTGGGCCGGGGCGCGCCCCCAATCGAAACCCCCAACGCTGCGGCGCTAAGGCGGCAGTTCTTGGAACACCGTGAATTCCGGCCCGACCGCATTGGCCTGCAGCGGGTGCTGTACGAGTTGGCAAGTTTCTCGGGTGGTACGTCCAGCGGGTCCAACGCTGGCTCACGGCACGTTCGAGTGCCGATGGCGGCGGATTCCCAAGCCGAGGCGCTGCTGCTTTGGAGCGATTTTATTGATCTGGCGGTTTCGCCCGGCACCGCGGTTTTATTGATCTGCCGGCATGGAGTTGACTGGCTGGATGCCGTCATTGGCGAGGTTCAAGGCCCGGATTTTTTCTTTCTCCAAGCCTCCCTAAAAGCGCTCCCGTTGACTTCGGAAATTCCGTACGAATTGCCAGGGGCTTTGAAGCGTCGTTTGGCAGAACTGGAAACCGAGTTTGCGGGCGTCGTTCCCCCACCGGCCAAACGTGAGGAAGCTCCGGTGTCTGCTCAAAGCGTGACTAGGATTGAAAAACCGGATACCCCGGCTGCCGTGCCGCGGCGCAAGCGAACGTGGGCTCCACCGCTCCTAGTGGGGTTGATCTTATTAGCCGGCGTTGCGGGGTATTGGTTCTATCCCGGAACGAAAATGTTTAAGCTTGGGTTGTTGGAGCAAAAACCCTCCTTGTCTGTCCCGTCCGGGCAGCAATCGGTCAAGGCCCGTGAATCCATCGAGCCGGAAAAAAACTACGCGGCAGCCATGAAAGCCGGGTGGGCCGCGTTGGAACGGCAGGATTACCTGGCGGCTGCCAGCCAGGCAGCCGTCGCACTAAGTATCAAGACCAATGATCTTGCGGCGGGAAAGCTAAAGAAAGGTGCCCTGGCGCGACAACAGGAGTTAGTCGTGCAAGCGCAGCGGCAGGAAATATACTCCAACGCAATTGTGGCGGGACAGTTGGCCTTTACTAAACACGATTTCAGGTCGGCAATGGAGCAAGCGGATTTTGCCTTGGGGATTAGGACCAATGATCCGGTGGCCGCGAAGTTACAGGCTGAGGCCAAATCACAGGCGGATTTAGCAGCCGAGAGGCAGGCTATTTACGAAACCGCCATCCAAGCGGCGGGGGCAGCGCTCGCACGGCTGGATTATGCCGGAGTCATAACCAACGCGGATGCAGCCCTGGGTATTCAGACAAACGATGCGGCGGCCGTGAAGTTAAAAGCTGATGCCCAGTCTAAACAAGCCCAGGCGGCTTTGGAGTTGGAACGCCAGCGAAAGCTGAACGCCGCCTTGAACGAAGCTAGTGCTGCCTTTGAACGCAAGGATTACTCCAATGTCACGGCGAAAGCAGATGTGGTGTTGCTTCAAACGAACGATGCGACCGCCGCCAAACTCAAGAGCGAGACGCAAACTGCTTTGCAGACAATTGCCATGCAAGTCGCACGAGCTCAGAGTTACACTAGTTTCATTAGCGCCGCGCAGTCTGACTATCGGGGTAAGGACTACGCCAACGCCATCGCCCACGCGGATGCGGCATTGAAGTTCCGGTCTGGCGATGCGACCGCCATCGCATTGAAGAAGCAGGCGAATGATGACCGGGATTTGCAGGAGGCGCAGGCTAGTATTGACCGGGGCGATTTTGACAAGGCCAAGAGTCTGTGTTCGGCGCACACCGGAACCGCCGCCTTTGATGAGCTGGCAAAGCACCTCCAGGGAAAGCAACTGGACGAGCTTGATATCAACTTTGAAAGGTATCTGGTCTGGTTCGGACTACTGAAACCCGAGAACGCCTCGACCAAGGACGGGCGGGAGGCGAAGAAATTGCCCGAGGGTGACCTGGGATCGCAGCGGGAAGATCTGTTGAAACAAGTGGAGATTCTCAGGGCGGCGTTCAATGCTTCCAAAGGGCCGGACAAAGTTCGTGAAAAGAAACTCGACGATTTGAAAAGAGCCATTAGCATTCGTTGAGAAGCCAAAGGAATTTTATGAATGAGTTGGTTGAAAAACTTTTGCAGGCGGTTTCAACAGAAGAGCCTTGCGGCCCGGATCTTTCCAACGATCCGATCTTTGACGAACTGGCCACTATCGCCAGAGGCAAACCAGAGGTGGAAATAGGCGAGGTGAAAAAACCGGCGGAGCCTCCCGACTGGCTCGAACTTCGCAGCAAGAGCGCGGCATTCTTGGGGCGCTCGAAGCATCTCCGAGTCGCCATGATGTTTATTTGCAGTTCGCTCAAGACCGATGGATTGGCTGGGTTCCGCGACGGACTGCAGTTCCTCCAGTGTTTGCTGAAGCAACATTGGATGGAGCTTTATCCGCGGCTGGATCCCGAGGACAAAAACGATCCCACCCAACGACTGAATATCTTGGCCGCATTGAACGCGCCGGGCGGCCCGTTCAGTGGATGGTTAACGATGATTGATAATCTTTACGCTTCCGAAATCTGCCAGCCCAAGGGTATGTCGCCAGTCACCTTCCGGCAGTTGCTGGACGCCAAGGCCAAAGGCCCAGGCATGCCGGACGCGGCGAAACTGACCGCGGCGATTCGGGAGGCGGGAAGCGATTTGATTGCCGCCAAACACCAGGCGCTCAACGAATCTTCGGAAGCCGTCAACTGCATGGATGAATTTCTCACCAGCACGCTTGGAGCCGATAAGACGATCGGCTTTGAAGCGTTGGAACAAGCGTTGCAGGAGTTGCGGAAGGAGATCGAACCGTTCCTGGCCGGCGGCAACCTTGCGGGCGCGATAGCCACAGCCGGGGGAGGCGGCGGAGAATCCGCTGCCGGCAGCCTGACAGTGAAAGGATCGATCCGTTCGCGCGAAGACGTGGTGCGCGCCATTGACTGTATTTGCAGTTACTACGAACAGGTCGAGCCGAGCAGCCCTGTTCCTTTTCTGCTCAAACGCGCTCAGAAACTCGCCAAGATGAATTTCGTGGAAGCCGTGCAGGAACTCAGCTTGGCCACCGTGGATACCTTGCGTCCCAGCATGGGATCGGCGGTGGATTCGCAGGTGCCGGCCGCCACTCAACCGGTGGAGGAACCGCCGGCACAATCCTAATTCATGGCGGTCACCCAAGTTCCTGCGGATTCCCCCCTGCGCCTCGGCCAACCGGAAGAGTTCGCCGCGATCCGGAGTTTTTTCCGGCAGGCCGGGTTCGATGACGCGAACTTGTGCCAGGTGTTGGGCATCGGCGACATGAGTGATTTCGGCAACGTCCGCTGGCCGGAGTTGCGGCCCGACTCGTTGCCCGGGCCGCTGGCTTGGTGCGTTGAAATTTTCGCGCGCGGCTTGCAGGTGGACAAAGAAAAATCCCGCGACCTATGCGGAGAGAAAGTGTTTGCGGCGTTGTCTTCCCTGGGGCTGTTGCGTCACTCCCAAAAACATCCGGCGGCCCTGGTCTGTCCGGTTTGGGTCTATCCGGCGGATGGTTTTGTAATGGCTTCGGATCGCCGCGAAGATCCCGACGGCGATCCATTTGTTCCTCCAGCCGATGTGGTCTTCCCCGCGATTTATCCGGGGACGTTACGCTTTCTTCGTTTGTTGCCGGAAGCGCACGGCGGCGCAGCTTTAGATTTGTGTGGCGGCTCTGGAATCGCCGCGTTGCATCTCTCGCGGTCGGCACGGGTGCCCGCGACTGCGGACATCACGGTCCGATCGGCGTTTTTCGCGGAATTCAATGCGCAATTGAATGGCATCGAAGTCGTCAGTTTTTGCGGCGACCTCTACGATCCCGTGAAGAGCCAACAATTCGATTTGATCTCCGCGCATCCGCCGTTTGTTCCGGCGACAGGACAAACGATGGTTTACCGCGATGGCGGAGAAACGGGCGAGGAGGTAACGCGACGGATCGTTGAAGGGCTTCCAAGCCACTTGCGCGCCGGCGGCACAGCCGTCGTTCTTTGTGTGGCGTGTGACACGGAAACGAAAAAATTTGAAAACCGTGTCCGGGAATGGCTGGGCGCTGCGGGAGACGAATTTGACATCGTCTTTGGCCTGGAAAAAATCTTGTCTGTGGAGGATGTCGTCGAGTCCATGCAAAAGCGCGGCCAGCAGATCGGGGAAGCCGAGGCGCGGCAGTTGCACGACCGCCTTCGCTCCGCCGGGACAAGCCAGTTTGTTTACGGCGCGCTCTTCATCCGGCGCTACGCGGAGCGTTTCGCCTCAGAGCCGGTTCGCGTTCACCTCATGCCGGCGGGAGAGGCCGCTGATTTTGAGCGCCTGCTGGCGTGGCGGCATTTCAGCCGCAAGCCGGACTTTCCCGATTGGCTTGCAAAGTCACGTCCACAACTGGCGCCCCAGCTTCTGCTAACCGCGCGGCATGTCGTGCGGGATGGTGAATTGGTTCCGGCCGAGTTTGTGTTTTCGGTTGAGGAAGGTTTTCAGGCTGCTTTGCGGCCGGACAACTGGGTGGTGCCGCTGATCGCGCGTTTGACCGGGAAAAGATGCGTTCAAGAAGTTTTTGCCGCCGCTTGCGCTGTGGATGAATTGCCGCAAGATTTCAAACTTGAAGATTTTGGCGAACTTGTTCGGAGGCTGATCGAGAGAGGGTTTTTGCTGTTGGAATTCCCTCGTTTATGAGAGGACGGCCTGCCTCGAAACATTTAAGAGGTTCCGAATTGGACGTTGGTTCCGACAATGATCGAGTTGTTGTCATTGGCGATATTCATGGCGATTTGGATGCATTGCTGAGAGCGCTGCTAGGTATGCGAATACTTGGACTGGATGGCCGATGGACTGGCGGTTCATCACAGGTCGTATTAATTGGCGACCTGAACGACCGGGGAGCCGACTCTGTAGCGGTGATGGACCTGATAATGGATCTTGAAGAGGCAGCGAGAGTTAGTGGTGGAAGAGTCCACGCTTTGCTTGGTAACCATGAGTTGCTCGCTGCAAGAGGCGATTTCAGCTATGTTCGGTCAACGGAAGTGTTGGCCCTCGAGTACTTTCGGTGTGAGGATCGTCGTGGGTTGGACGCGGTCTATCGGGGCAACAGCCCGTGGGCGCGGTGGGTGAGAAGCCGGCCAACGCTGTTGAAAATTGGCGAAACTCTTTTTGCTCATGCCGGTGTGGATCTTTGGGCTCTGGATCTCGATGCTTCATTTATTAACAAGGAGGTGCAAGCTTGGGTTGCGCATTTTCAAGGTGTCGCTAGACAGCCTGCCGAATCCACATACTGGCTGATCGCCGAGGGTGGAGGTGGGCCACTTTGGAACGATCGGTTTGACGCAAGACATCAGCCTATGGACGCAAATGATTTGCGAACCAGTCTCCCCAAGGTGCTTGCTCATTGGGGTGCGCGCCGTATCGTGGTCGGACATGTACCGACAAAATCCTTGGGTTATAGCATTGCCTATCCCCACCCCCTCTATGGTGATGCGGCTGCCTTGGTTGACACGGGCATATCAAAATTCTTTGGGGGAAGGTTGAGTGCTCTTGAAATCGTCAGAGATTCCCTCACCCCTTGTTATTTTGATCGGGGTGATTCTGATCTGGAGCTGACGGAGCGACTCAGAGTTCAGTTCGAGAAGCGCCGTAATGATCGGAAGATTTGACAGAGAAGAGATTTTATGATTACTATTAGTAACTCCCCGGCGAGAGTGTGTGGCTTCACTAGTCTTGCAGCGGTTGAGCAGTAGAATTGTATGTGCTTGCTCCTTCGCGTCGAAGGTTGCTGCGCCAGGTAAAAGAACAATTGCGACGCCTTCGGAATCGGGTTTGAAGGGCAAGGCTTTGCAGCGGGTTGGTAACGGATGGGTTCCTGAGAGAACGAAATAATTCAAATTTTACAAAACAAAATGACGACAAAGGAAGTGATAAAATGGGGAGACGGACAATGGCGCGCCAACCTCAAGTTCGCCAGCCCGTCAAAGGGCGGGGCGGTCGGCGTGATGTTCTGCTGGTGCCGCAATCCGGGCAGCGACGGACCCGACTACAACAAGGCCAGTACGGCTGATTTCGTCCTCAAACCAATTTCAGGATCAGCGGCCCCAGCCAAGTTCGCGGAGCATTTTCTCGGCAAGACCGTGGGAGCCAGGGGAGTCAATACAGAGGCGGTCCTGAAAGGCACGCCGGCCTATCGCGCGGTCCTTGACCTCCTGACCCGCTTCAAGAGCAGTCTGGCTGTCGCCGTCCAGGACGAAAAATCCAGGATTAACGCTCCGCTCGGCGGCCGAATGGGAAAAATTATGGCCAAGCAGGTGGCCGATTACGATGGACGGGTGAGTGATCGCAGCGTCTGGGGTGAGGAATCCCTTAATCGCTGGAACCAGATTTGGAACCACTATGCCACGGCGGAAGCGTTCCTGGTTCAGGAAACCCTCCAGGGCATAAAGGAGTTTGGCGATGTTTACCGGGAGCAGCACGGCCTGAGAAAACTGTTGCTGGACAATAACCTGATGACCAATCTCGGCAAGCTTTTCGCCGCAGATGCCATCATTGGCAATGGCGACCGACTCTTCAAGCCCAACAGCGGCAACATCGTGTTCCAGCCGGACGGCACGCTTTGTTCCATTGACAGCGCAACGATCCTGACCAGTTATCAGGAAATGCTCAACGACACGACCCAGCAATCGTGGCTTTTCCCGGGCAATTCGCCCTCAAAGCAAGATTGGTCAAACGATATTGTGCGCCAAGGCGGGGTGGCCGTTCCGACTTCCGCCCAACAAAACGCTTTCAATAACAATGCGAAAATCTCGGTGCTTCCACCTGGATTTGCCATGAACATGCTGTTTGACGTGGACAAATGGTGGCGGCAGGTGTTTCGAGATCACCTGGAAGACGGTTTGAGAAAGGAAAGCCAAAAGCAGCAGGCGAACGGGAGGCCGCCCTTGCCACCACCCATCGAGACCGACTGGTCCACAGCCCTAGCCAATTTTAAGATCGGCGTGGATGAAGGGATAAAGAAGATTGATTCCCAGCTTTCCGGCCTCAACTGGATGGGGGTCAAGGGCAAATACAAAGGCTTCGTCGCCAAGTATGGTGGTGATCCCAACCTTGACTGGACAAATTTCAAGATCCGCCGGCTCTATTTCAAGGCGCGAAAACGAGGCAAGACGGATGATCAGGCGATGGCGATGGTGGACGATTACGTCAAGAAAAAGTACCCTGGCATCTAGCCACATCAACACGAGTTCCTGTTCGGGATTATCTCTTGAGCCGATGAGTGTGGATCCCCTTGGTCGTTAGCCAACGAGCAAACCGAGGCGTGCCAGCTTCGCCAAGTTTGTCTCCAGATCCGCTTCAACTTTACGGCGCAGCAGGTCTTCGTCGTCTTGGGCCGTCAGGGCATTTTTTGACTTGAGTAACTGCCAGAGTCTTTCCACCAGCGCGTGGTGGTCGAGGGTTCCGTCCAGGGAGCACAGCAGGCAGCGCCCGATTTCATCCTCGATTTTCACGGCGATGTGAAATGGCGATGTCACCATATTGCCGCGCTGGATTTGCCACCGGATTAACGGACTGACGGCGGGGCGTTGACTGATCGCGCGGGTCAGAGGCGGCCGCGAGGCGCGAAATTCCACGACCCCGGCGCTGTAAAGTTCCAGGAGAAAGGCGGCGAGTTTTTCCCGCGACTCGCCGTCGTTTTCCATCGTCTTAACCGCGCTCTTCAAAGTGTTCGCCGCCTCCTGCCACAGTTCATCAAATGACATGGGGACAGGATCTATCGCACTCAACCGGGATAGCGCGGCTTTGCCGAGCGTAAAGTCCGTGGCGCACCTAGCTCCTTTGGTCGTCGTGTACGCGACGGTGGCGCCGGAACGCAAGTCGGATTCGCCACTGGAACATTTCGCGGATGAGGAAACGAAAAAGTTGATCACGCGCTGCGGATTTGGTTCCGGCTTCGAGGGCGCGTCGCGGTGGCAAAGCAGGGTTTGCCGGAAGCGGCGGCACTTGAGAAAGTCCAGATACTGTTCGCGGAGAATTCGATTTTGACCGAGTTGTTTCAGGGCGGCGCGTGTCGAGTCTTTGAAGCCGTAGTCGAACATCTCAAAATAATCCGCCTCGCCGAGATACTTCAAGCCCTGCGCCTCGGTGTGCTGTATGAATTGCGTGAAGTAAAACGGCTCGCTGATTTCGGCTAGTTCATCATGATAGAGATGGCCTTCCTCATGGCCGAGCACGGTCTCCAATTCCGCCTTCAACCACTGGCGGTATTCGTCCGGGGTGTCCTGAGCTTCCGCCAAAAATTTCACCAGCGCCTGCGCCTGGCGCACTCGTTCCTGCGGGGCGGCGAAACCCCGCGCGTGAAACCGCATCATCTCGCGCAACATGTTTCGCAGATGAGCGCCGGGCAGCGCGTTGTAACTGATGAAGGCGATGCCGTGCGGTGCCAGACAAGTCCGGCAAAGTGCCAAGATGTGTTCGCGGACATCGGTAGGCACCCAGGAAAAAAGTCCGTGCGCGATAAGATAATCAAATTTTCCGTGGGCGGGCTCGAAGCCGGTGATGCTGCCGTGAATCAGGTTCACATTCGTCATTCCCAGTTCACGGATCATCCGCTTGCCCTGGGCGACGGGCTGTCCGGCGAGGTCAATGCCGACGAATTCGCTCTCCGGCAGTCCGAACGCCATGGGAATGAGATTGCTGCCATTGCCGCAGCCGAGTTCCAGGACGCGGCATCGGTTCACTGGTGCGGGATCCAGGCCGAACAGCGATCCGGCGACCGCCAGACGGTCGGGGTGTGTTTGCGGATGCGTGTACCCGGGGTATGGGATCATATCGTAGCTGGTGAGGTCGTCTGGCATAGTGTTTTAGTTAAACATGGATTTGCCACCGGTGGCTTGTACCGGTTGAATTATCCGGTCGCCACGATTTTGCACAAGCGCGATTTGAGCCGAATACTGTTGCAGCAGGGGCTGGCTGGGCAGCCAGGGCCGGTTTTGGCGGTTGATATTTTTTTTAAAAACCGCTTGACAAACGAGGAGGTTTTCGTCGAATCTCTTCTCAACCAAGATAATCCGGAGAATTAAAAGATATGGCAAAAGCAAGCAGCCAGAAGTTCATCGCCCGCAACCGCGCACCTCGTGTCCAGATCGAATATGATGTCGAGCTGTATGGCGCGGAGAAAAAGGTTGAGTTGCCGTTCGTCATGGGAGTCATGGCCGATTTGTCCGGCAAGCCAGCCGAGCCGCTGCCGGGGGTGGCGGATCGGAAGTTTTTGGAGATTGATGTGGACAACTTCGACGATCGGCTCAAAGCCTGCAAACCGCGCGTGGCTTTTCAGGTGCCTAACACTCTCACCGGCGAGGGGAACCTCAGTGTGGAAATGACGTTTGACAGCATGGACGATTTTTCGCCCGCAGCCGTGGCCCGCAAGGTGGATTCCCTCAACAAGCTGCTCCAGGCCCGGACGGAACTGGCCAATCTGCTCACCTATATGGACGGCAAGGACAAAGCCGAAGAACTGGTCGGCAAGCTTTTGAACAATCCGGAACTGATGAAATCACTGTCGACGGCCCCGGCGCCGGCGGCGCAGGAGACGAAGTAATTTTACACGCTCAATACCGATCTATGATACCTCCAGAAACCACAGCCCAAGGCGCACCCGCCGCCGCGCCTGTTGAAGTTGGCGAGTTTGAGTCGCTCTTAAATAAGGAATTCAAGGCGCGTGATCCGCAAAAGCAATCGGCGGTGCAGACCGCCGTGCGCACGCTGGCGCAACAGGCGTTAGCCTCGACGAAACTGGTTTCCGATGACGTCATCAAAACCATTTCGGCGATCATTGCCGAGATTGACCGCAAGCTCTCCGCGCAAATCAGTCTGATCATTCACCACGAGGATTTCAAAGCCCTTGAGGGTTCGTGGCGCGGGTTGCACCATCTCGTTAACAACACGGAGACGGATGAGATGTTGAAGATCCGCGTGATGAACATTTCCAAGAAAGAATTGAATAAGGATCTCAAGAAGTTCGAGGGCACCGCTTGGGATCAAAGTCCGCTGTTCAAAAAACTTTATGAGGATGAATTCGGTTCGCCGGGTGGCCAGCCTTACGGCGCGCTCATCGGCGACTACTTTTTCGATCATTCTCCGGAAGACGTGAAGATGCTCGGCAACATGGCGCAGATCGGCTCGGCCATGCATGCACCGTTCATCGCCGGCGCCGCGCCCAGTGTCTTGGGCATGGATTCCTGGCAGGAACTCAGCAATCCGCGCGACTTGACCAAGAAGTTCCAAACGGCGGATTATGCCGCGTGGCGCTCGCTGCGGGACTCGGAAGATTCCCGATACCTCGGGCTGGCGATGCCGCGTTTTCTTTCGCGTCTTCCTTACGGCGCCAAGACCGTGCCGCTGGAGGAGTTTGCTTTTGAAGAAGACACCGAAGGTGCCGATCACAACAAATACACTTGGTCGAATGCCGCCTACGCAATGGGCGTGAACATCACCCGCGCCTTCAAGCTATACGGTTGGTGCGCTCGCATTCGGGGGACAGAGTCGGGCGGCGTCGTTGAAGGCTTGCCGGTGCATACTTTCCCGACGGACGATGGCGGCGTGGATATGAAATGTCCGACTGAAATCGCCATCACCGACCGCCGCGAGGCGGAACTGGCAAAGAACGGCTTCATGCCGCTTTCGCACTACAAGAACACTGATTATGCGGTATTCATGGGCGCGCAATCGTTGCAGAAACCTGCGGTCTATGACAACCCGGATGCGACGGCCAACGCGAATCTATCGGCGCGGCTGCCTTACCTTTTCGCCACCTGCCGCTTTGCCCATTACTTGAAATGCATGGTGCGGGATAAGATCGGTTCCTTCAAGGAACGCGAAGACATGGAGATATGGTTGAACAAGTGGATCAGCAATTTTTGCTGTGACTCCAAGTCGGCGGAAGACGTCAAGGCGCGTTACCCCCTGGCCGAGGCCAAGGTGGAAGTGCTGGAAGTGCCTGGCAATCCAGGCTACTACACTTCGAAGTTTTGGTTGCGTCCACACTATCAATTGGAAGGTCTGACAGTTTCGCTAAGGTTGGTTTCAAAACTGCCTTCGGGCAAGTGAGACGCCAGTAATGGTCGTTGTCTCCGCGAAGCTTGTGCCATTCGCGGGTTCATAATAACAACAAAACGGGTTCCTTGGCACAGGAGCCCGGAAAACGAAAGAGAACGCTATGGGAGCAGCAGTAGATTACTTCTTGAAAATAGATGGGATTCCGGGCGAGAGCACGGATTCAAAACACAAGAACGAAATTGACCTGGAAAGCTGGAGTTGGGGACAGACCAACTCCGGCAAACACGACAGCGGCGGCGGCGGCGGCGCCGGGAAGGTGTCCATGCAGGACTTCAATTTCACCATGCGGATCAACAAGGCCAGCCCGAAACTGTTTCTGGCGTGCGCCACTGGCCAGCACATCAAGGAAGCCCTGCTCACCTGCCGCAAGGCGGGCAAGCAGCAGCAGGAGTATTTGAAAATCAAATTTTCCGACCTGCTGATTTCGAGTTACCAAACCGGCGGTTCCGGCGGCGACGTGGTTCCCGTGGATCAGATCTCGTTCAATTTTTCAAAGATTGAAAAATCTTATGCTCCGCAGAAGCCAGACGGCACTCTGGATTCCCCGGTGGTTCACAATTACAGTGTCAAAACAAACAGTGGAGCCTGATTGGCTCAGGGCACAGAGTCTATTCTCACACGAGTGCCTGGCCTTTCAAGCCAGGCACTTTTTTAATCCATGAACGCCGCCGAACTGATTCAGTCCGGACAACTGGAAGCCGCCCTCAAGGCCTTGCAGTCCGAGGTTCGCGAGAAGCCAGAAGATGTTCGGCTGCGAGTGTTCCTCTTCCAGCTCAATTGCGTTCTGGGCCGGCTGGACAAAGCCCTGACGCAGCTACAGCTCATAGCCAGCCTCAACGCGGACACTATGCTTCTGGCGCAGATCTTCCGTCCGGTGATTGCCTGCGAATTGCTCCGCCGCGAAGTGTTCGCCGGAAAACGGTCGGCCATCATTTTCGGAGAACCTGCCGAATGGGTGGGTCTGCTGGCCCAGTCCGGTGGATTGATTGCCCAGGGAGAGTTTGCCGCCGGCGCCGAGTTGCGCCAACAAGCCTTTGAAGCCGCGCCAGCGTCCTCGGGTAAGATAGATGGCGAACCCTTCGAGTGGCTCGCCGATGCCGATTCGCGTTTGGGACCGATTTTAGAAGCTGTCGTCGAGGGCAAGTATTATTGGATTCCATTTAGTCGCATTCAGAAAATAGAAACCGAGAAGCCGTCGGACTTGCGCGATCTGGTCTGGCTTCCAGCGCAATTCACCTGGACCAACGGTGGAACCGCCGTCGGCCATATTCCATCGCGCTACAGCGGCACGGAGAGTTCCACCGACGATGCCTTGCGGCTGGCGCGCAAGACGGACTGGCAAACCCATCCGGGGGAAACTTACCTCGGCCTGGGCCAGCGCGTGTTGGCTACCAACGTGAGCGAACATCCGATCCTGGGTTGTCGTCTCATTGAATTTACCCCTGCCTCCTGAAGCCGACCGGACTAATGGCTGACTCCACTCCCATCGAAAAATTGCAGCCGTGCCTGCTGGATCGCTTAACCGACGACGAACCGGACAAAAAGGAGGAGAGCCGGACGCAGCGGGTCATCACCCTCCAAAAATATCGCAAGGGCGTTCTGCGGGACTTGAGCTGGCTGTTCAATTCGAGCGCCTACCTTTCCCTGGAAGGCCTGGAGCCATTCAACTTAAAAGATTTTCCCGAAGCCTATCGGTCGGTCATCAACTATGGAGTCAAGCAGCTTTGCGGCTTGACTGCGCCCAACATGGAGGGATTGCAGGAGGAGCTTACCGCCGCTTTGCAAACGTTCGAGCCGCGCATCACGTCGCACAGCCTGACCATCCATGCCGACATGGAGCGCAATGTGGTGACGATGGACGTCGAGGGGGATTTGTGGGCGCACCCGCTTCCGGACCATCTTCACCTGAAGACCGAGGTGGACGTGGAAACCGGGCAATGCCTCTTTGGAGATTCACCTTATGGACCGGCGGCTGCTTGAGCATTACAACGAGGAACTGCGGCATTTGCGCGGCATGGCGTCCGAGTTCGCGCGGGACTTTCCCAAGATCGCCGGCCGGCTTTCGCTCAATCCGGATTCCAAGGTGCAATGCGACGATCCTTATGTTGAAAGGTTGCTGGAAGGATTTGCGTTTTTATCGGCGCGCATCCATTTGAAGCTCGATGCCGAGTTTCCCCGTTTTACCCAGGGACTCTTGGAAACGGTCTATCCCGACTACCTTTGTCCGATGCCTTCGATGACCATCGTGAGGTTTGAACCCGACTGGTTGGATGGTTCCCTGGCGCCTGGGTTTGCGGTGCCTCGCGGGACTTTGTTGCGCAGCCAGTTGGGCAAAGGCGAACGCACGTCCTGCACTTTCAACACCGCACATCACGTCCGGCTTCTGCCACTCAACATTACCGAGGCGCGCTATTTTGTGCGCGACCTGGCCGAACTGAACCTTCCCCGCCACCTCGGGGCCAAGGCGGCGCTGCGCCTGCGGATCAAGAAAACCATCCCGGAAAGTTTCAAGGAAATTCTGGCCGACCCGTTGGTTGTTCATATCCGCGGCTCGGATGAAATCCCGGGCCAGATCTACGAGCAGATTTTTTCCCGCAAGCTGCGCCTGGTGGTTCAGGCGGCTTCCGGCCCGAAGCTGGCGGGAGTCGTTCTCCCGGCGGAGAACATCCGGCCGGTGGGATTTGATTCAAGCCAGGCGCTGTTGCCGCCCGCGCCGCATGGGTTCGAGGGTTACCGGTTGTTGCGCGAGTATTTTGTTTTTCCCGAGCGCTTTCTTTTCTTTGAATTGGCAGGCTTCCAGCAAGCCCTCGCCCAGATTCCCGGAGAGGAAGCGGATTTGATTATCGTCCTCGCAGAACAAGACACGCGCTTGGAGGGGCGGGTGGATAAGTCCTGTTTCGACCTGTTTTGCACGCCAGCGATCAACCTTTTTGAAAAGACCCTGGACCGCATTCCGATTTCCAATCGCGTTTCGGAATTTCACATCGTGCCGGATCGGAATCGGGCGCTTGATTTCGAGGTTTACAAACTGGCTTCGGTCACCGGCCATGGCGAGACTCCTGATCAAGAGCAACAGTTTCTTCCTTTCTACCAGGCCCGGGACACGGCGCTTGAGGGCAGCGCTTTCTATGCGGTCAACCGGGTGCCCAGGCTGTTGAGCGATCATGAACGGCCCATAGGCAAGTATCGCTCCGACTATGGGGGCACAGACACTTATATCTCAATTGTGGATGGCGACATGGCCCCGTGCCGCACCGATCTTCGGCAATTGGGCATTCGCGCGCTCTGCACCAATCGCCACTTGCCGATTCAGATGACCAAAGGGGTTGGCCCACGGGATTTTGAATTGGAGAAGGTCAGCGCGCCCGTGGTGTCCACCCGCATTCTAAGCGGACCGACGCGTCCGCGCCCGAGCGTGGTGGTTTCGGGCGGCGCGGCCGAGGATCAGCGCACGCCGTCTGGAAGGTTCGCTTGGCGGCTCATCAGCCATCTTTCGCTCAACTATCTTTCGTTGCTGGACCGGGGCACCGAGGCGGGCGCCGAGGCGTTGCGCGACATCCTCAGGCTCTACGTTGACCCCAATGACCGTCAGAGTCTCAAGCAGATTGACGGCTTGCGGAGCGTTCATTCGCAGCCGATTACCCGCCGCATACCCACCGCCGGTCCGATCACCTTTGCGCGCGGCCTGGAGATTACTGTGCTGCTCGACGAGGCGGCGTTCGAGGGGCAAGGCGTGTTCGTCCTAGGCGCGGTGCTCGACGAATTTTTTACGCGGTATGTTTCCCTCAATTCCTTTACGGAAACAGTTTTGACAACGATCCAGCGAAAGGAGGTCATGCGATGGCCAGCCCGCATCGGCAGACGGCAGCTAGTTTGATCGCGGAACTTTCCGGCCAGCCGTCCGCGTTTGACTTTTACGCGGCGGTGCGGCTGTTGCAGAGCCAGTTCCCTGCGCATGAACGCATCGGTTACTCTTCGTCGCCGGACCAAGATCCGATTCGTTTCGCCCAAAGTCCGGCCCTGGACTTCGCGCCGGCGACGTTGGAGGCGTTGCTGCAGCAGGACCCCGCGCGACCACCGGTGCTTTATAGCCGGCATTTCGGACTGTTCGGATCGAATGGGCCGCTGCCGCTTTGCCTGACCGAATATGCGCGGGATCGCCTCCTGCATCACGCGGATCCCACGTTCACGGCCTTCTGCAATATTTTCCATCACCGCCTGCTCTGTTTCTTTTTTCGCGCCTGGGCTGACGCGCAAAAGACGGTGGACTTCGATCGCAGCGAGAACGAACACTGGTCGCAATTTGTCGGCAGCCTCGTGGGTCTCGGACTGGATAGTTTGCATGACCGTGACAGCGTTCCAGACCACGCGAAGTTTAACTATGCTGGCCGGCTAGTGCAGCAAAACCGCAACGCCGAAGGCCTCCAGGCAATCCTCCAGGATTTTTTCGCGATTCCCACCGAAGTGCAGTCGTTTGTCGGGAAATGGCTGCCGCTTAACAGTCGCGGAAGCCGAAACTACACTTGTCAGTTGGGACAATCGCCGGATACCGGGCTGCTCGGCGCCAACCTGATCGTCGGGTCAAAATTCTGGACCTGCCAGCTTCACTTTCGGATTCGTTTGGGGCCGATGAAACTCTCCGATTTGGAACGGTTGCTGCCCACCGGGAGTTCTTTCCAGCGCCTCCGCGACTGGGTGCGTTACTACGTGGGCGAGGAATTCAGTTGGAACGCGCAACTGGTGCTGGATAAAAATGAAGTGCCTAAAACTCAACTCGGCAAGGCGGGTCGCCTCGGTTGGACAACTTGGCTGCAAACCAGACCTTTAGATCACGACGCGGCAGACTTAGTTTTGAATCCAAATTAACAATACCAATATGGCTGAAATCAAACGCACCACTCTCTTCGGCAAACTCAATCCGCTGGGCTACAAATCCATCGAGTCTGCCACGATTTTCTGCAAGATGCGCGGCAATGCCTACGTGGAAACCGTCCACTGGCTTCATCAGCTCCTGCAGCAACAGGATTCCGACGTGCTGCGCATCGTCAAGCACTTTGGCTTGGACACCTCCCGTGTCGCCACAGACTTGGTCACCACCCTCGACCGGCTGCCCCGCGGCGCAACGGCCATCAGCGACTTTTCGCCTCACATCGAGACGGCGCTCCAGCAAGCTTACCTTTATGCGACACTGCTTTTTGGAGAATACCAAATTCGCACCGGCCATCTCGTAGTGGCCTTTCTCAGGACCGATTCGCTGCGTAACGTCTTCCTCGGCCTGTCCCGGGAGTTCGCCAAGATCAAGGCCGAGCAGTTGACCGATGAATTCGGAAAAATTCTGGCTGGCTCTCCCGAAGAATCCATGCGCGCCAGCGACGGTTCCGGCCTGAGCGCCGGTGCCGCCCCCGGCGAGTCCAGCGGCGCCATTGCGCCCGCCGAGATGGGCAAGCAAGAAGCGCTCAAACGCTTTACCGTGGATCTCACCGATAAGGCCCGCAAAGGCGAGATTGATCCCATCGTTGGTCGCGACGAGGAAATCCGCCAATGCGTTGACATCCTGATGCGCCGCCGCCAGAACAATCCGATCCTCACCGGTGAGGCTGGCGTTGGCAAAACCGCCGTTGTCGAGGGCTTCGTCCAGCGCATCCTCGCCGGCGACGTGCCGCCCGCGCTCAAGGATGTGAGCGTCCGCTCCCTAGACGTGGGCCTGCTCCAGGCCGGCGCGAGCATGAAAGGCGAATTTGAGCAACGCCTGCGCAGCGTGATTGATGAAATTCAGGCTTCGCCCAAACCCATTATTCTCTTCATTGACGAAGCCCATACGTTGATGGGTGCCGGTGGTAGCGGCGCCAGTGACGCAGCCAACCTCCTCAAGCCCGCCCTCGCCCGCGGCACGCTTCGTACCATCGCCGCCACGACGTGGGACGAATACAAGCGCCACATTGAAAAAGATCCCGCGCTAACCCGCCGCTTCCAGGTCGTGAAGGTCGAGGAGCCGGACGAGGCCAAGTGCATCCGCATGTTGCGCGCCGTCATGGTGCCATTTGAGAAACACCATAAAGTCCAGGTTCTCGACGAAGCCATTGACGGCGCTGTGCGCCTCTCGCATCGGTACATCGCCGGACGCCAGTTGCCCGACAAGGCGGTAAGTCTGATAGATACCGCCGCCGCCCGCGTGGCCGTCAGCCAGCACGCCGTACCGCCGGAAGTGGATGATTGCCGCCGCCGCATTCAGGCGCTTGAAACCGAACTAGGCATCCTCGGACGTGAAACCGCCACCGGCCTAGACCACCAAGCTCGCGTCGCTGAGATCAACGACAAGCTGGCAAAGGAAAAAGAAGAACTCGCCGTTCTGGAAAAACACTGGAACGAGGAAAAGGAACTTGTCACCAAAATCCTCGACCTGCGTTCCAAGCTTCGAGCCGGCGGCATTGGTCCCGACGAAGCACTAAAGAGTGGCGCAGGCGTCTCGCCTGCCAGTGTAGGGCAGGCTTCCAGGCTGTCTCCATCTGCCGCATCCACGACAACGCCAGCTTCCACCCCGCCAACAGGCAACGGTCAACTAACTCCCGAAGAGCGCGACAAACTTCTGGCCGAATTGAAGCAATCGCAGGAAAAACTGAGACAATTCCAAGGCGAGTCGCCGCTGATTTTCCCCAGCGTGGATGCCAACGCCATCGCCAGCGTCGTGGCGGACTGGACCGGCATTCCCGTGGGCCGCATGGTCAAGAACGAGATCGAACAGGTGCTCAAGCTCGGCGACATCCTGGAGCGCCGCGTCATCGGCCAGCGGCACGCGCTGGACACCATCGCCCGCCGCATCCAAACCAGCCGCGCCCGGCTCGACAATCCGAACCGCCCCATCGGAGTGTTCATGCTCGTCGGCCCGAGCGGCACGGGCAAAACCGAAACCGCCCTCACCCTCGCGGAAGCGCTTTACGGTGGAGAACAGAATTTAATCTCCATCAACATGAGCGAGTTCCAGGAAGCGCATACGGTTAGCACGCTCAAGGGTTCGCCGCCCGGTTACGTGGGCTACGGTGAAGGCGGCGTGCTTACTGAAGCCGTTCGCCGGCGTCCTTACAGCGTCGTGCTGCTGGATGAAGTCGAGAAAGCGCATCATGACGTCCACGAAATTTTCTTCCAGGTCTTCGATAAAGGTTGGATGGAAGACGCCGAGGGCAAATACATTGATTTCAAGAACACCATCATCATCCTGACCAGCAACGCCGCGCAGGATGTCATCATCAACCTATGCAAGGACCCCGAGTTGATGCCCAATGCCGAAGGCATGGAGAAGGCCCTGCGCACGCCGCTTACCAAAGTATTCCCGGACGCGCTGCTCAACCGTCTGGTGGTGGTGCCTTACTATCCTATCAGCAAGAAGGTGCTGCAAAGCATCATCAAGCTCAACCTCTCGCGCGTGGAAAAGCGCGTGAAGGAAAACCACAAGGTCCCGTTCACCTACGACGATAGCGTACCGGAACTGATCGGCCAGCGCTGCACCGAATTGGAACGCGGTGCCCGCATGGTGGACGCGTTGATCACCAACACGATGTTGCCGGAGATCGGCCGCGAATTCCTTTCGCGCCTGGCCACGGGCAACGAGATCACGCGCGTGCATACGAGTGTGAACGATGGGAATTTCGCGTTCGCCTTCGACTGAAAAAACCCTCCTATGCTTTGGCAGAAACTTGAGCAATCGCAACTGTTGGTGCCTCTTTCCCTCGGAGGCATCAACCTTCTCCATGTTTTTCTCACCACCGACCAGCCGGGTCGGCTGAGCAGTGACTGGCATCGTCCCTGGGTGGTTGGCCAACATCACGTCTTGAAAAAAATCGCCGCCGACCTCCGCGTCCATTTCGGGTTGCGGGAGCGATTCACAAAACTTCGTGTGCGTCTCGGAGACCGCAGCATTGATAATCTTCCGACGGAGCCTTACTTGAAGAGCATCCCGGAGAGCCCGCTCAAGTCAAATCCCACGCCGGAACAGCCTTTCAACCGCCAACGGGACCTCTACCAGGGTGTCGAGGACTTCTGGCGGAGGAAGACGCTGGAATCCCACCACATTGTTGAAGACAACATCGTGGAGAAACTCAACCAAGACCGCGGGGACCTGGTTCGCGAAAATGCACCGTGTGTCTTGCTCGCCGGGGAGCTTCACCAGCGAGTCTTCTCAGCGGCGATGACGCGACTCAATGAGCGCGATGCCTTCTCGCCGAACTTGAGCAGACCTGTGGCACTCAAGCAACTTGACGCCCTGGCAGAAGAGCTTTATGTGCGCGCCGTGACCGACCGGAAACCGTTCCAGGAATTGAAATCGCTCGCCTTGATCATCAATCAGGAGATTTGCGGGAGGATGCACCACCCTAACTCGAACCACTCTTTATGCCAATAAAACAAGACAACCGGATGGTGGCGATCAAGACCGCCCGCGGTCCTAATGTTTTGGCGATGCGTTCCATCTCGGTCAAAGAACTTCTCAGCGACCGGTTCCAGATCAAGGCCGAACTCAGCAGCGAGGATGGCAAGATTGATTTCGACCAGGTCATGGCTGGCAGTGCCGCTTTCGCGGAACAGATCGATGGGAGCTGCACCGAACTAGAACGCGGCACTCACATGGTGGACGCGATGATTACAAACACCATGCTGCCGGATATCGGGCGCGAGTTCCATTCCCGCCTCGCCGCCGGCAGCGAAATCATGCGCGTCCATGTGACGGCGAAGGAAGGGAATTTCGCGTTTGCGTTCGAGTGAATGCCCTGAAACCTCGCCCATGTTTGAAATCCACAACCAAGAAGGCCATGAAAGATGAAAGTTTGAATCAAATCCGCCTCCAGGCGGTTGTGCAAAATCATGGAGAGCGCAAGCGATGGTCTATCAACTGCCAGATTGTCAATCCAACGACTTGGATAACTATCTAAATGCAAACTGCCCTGGTTCAGTGTAAAGTGACAAATGCTATGATCAAGAGATTTGGACATCAATACAGCGGGCTAGCCGGAGGCGTGTCGAACCTGATACTGCCGGAGTTCAGGCGAAACTACACTTTCGGGGTTCCTGGCTCGACTGAAAACAAGGTCAAACTTTGAAGTATGCCTCAGGAACGACAACTTACTCCCGGCGGCCAAACCGCTTCCACGGTATTCGTCCGGGACGGGACTTTGCCTCTGGCGCCAGGATCCCAGGCGGGGGTGCTCTGTGCCTCGCGACCTGCCGGTGTCCAAGATTATGCCCGGCGCACTAGGAATGTGAGGGACGCCTTTTTGCTAGGGATCGAGAAATATGCCTACGACGCGGCCGTGGCCAAACTGGACTCGGATGTTAAATTAATTGTTGATTCCATTTGGCCTGGTTTCAAGCAAGCTTTAAAGGTCTATGCGTGGAGCATTGGAAGTGGCGCCGTGCTTTTTGGGATCATCGGCGCCGTGCTGGGTGAGGGTGCCGGCGCCTTGCCTGGGGCAATTATTGGTGCCAAAATAGGAGCCGCCGTTGGATCAGCCATCCTCTTCGTTCAGGGACTTGCGTTCCTGGCCGAGTACGTGCTGGCGCACTTGGAGGAGGCTCGCGAACACTTTCAGGCCGGCTTCAAGATCGCCTGGGAAGCGTGTGGACAATCGCCGCCGCCGAACGACATGGCCGCCAGGGAGTTCGGCCAGGGGATGGCGGACCTCGTTAACCTCGTCCTTCAAGCAGCCGTTGCGTGGGTGTTGAAGAAAGGATTGAAGGCCGGGCTGGAGGAACTCAACAAGAGCAAAGCGGGGCGGGCACTGGCTCCCTACGCCAAAATCCAGTACTGGCGCAACAAGCTGGGAGTTACGGATGCGCCGGTTCCACGCAGCGGAATAGAGACCACTATCAAGTTTTTCGAGGAGCAAATTGAAAAAGGCAGGCTGGACAAGGCTGCTTTTGCCGATGAAACAAAATTGAAGAGTTATTGGTCGGCGCAAGATTTCTCCAAGGAGGTTAAACCAGTGTCGCTCGCGAAAGGGAAAGAACTGATTGGCTATCGTGACCCAAAATCTCAGTTCGGATATTACTATACCGAGGTGGGCACATACATTGACACGGCGGGAATTGATACTGTGACCGGGGAGAAGACGCCGGTGCCCCGCGAATTCGTTCGCTACCGCGTCAAAGCCGACTCAGTCGAGGCGCTAAAATCCACCTGCAGCGGTGTCAAGGCATGGGACACCAAAAATCCTGCCTCCGGCGGGGCGACCCAGTATTTCATTCCTAAATCGTGGGAGATGCTTGAGGTTGTAGAAAGCAACGTCGGGCGCGAACTGCACGACGCCCGGACTGCCGCGCGAATTCGTTCCAGCCAATAGAGCAGAGAATGAATTTGCTTTGAGTTCATGATTTAAATACAATCTGGTCGAACCAGTTCCGCTATGGCAATCAAACAAGACAATCGTTGGCTGGCGGTCAAAACCGCGTTGGGCGCGGATGTTCTGGCCGTGCGTTCCATCGCGGTGCAGGAGCAGATCAGCCGGCTGTTTCAGATCGAGGCGGAATTGAGCAGCGAGGACGGCAAGGTGGATTTTGACAAGGTCGTCGGCCACGAGGTCACCATCCGGCTCAATGTGGGGCAGAACCAGAAAAGGTTTCTTCACGGGTTTGTCAGCCGCTTCGTGCAGGTGGCCAACCAGGGGGCGCACGCTCATTATCGCGCGACCGTTGTGCCGTGGTTGTGGTTTCTCACGCGCACGTCCGATTGCCGGATTTTCCAAAACAAATCCACGCCGGACATCATCGAACAGGTGTTCAAGGATCGCGGTTTTCCGGACTACCAGCTGAAGCTCTCCGGAAATTACGCCAAGAAGGAATACTCCGTGCAGTATCGCGAGACGGATTTCAACTTCGTCAGCCGGTTGATGGAGCAGGAGGGCATTTATTATTATTTCGAGCACAAGGACGGCAAGCACACACTGGTGCTGGCCGATTCGACGAGCGCGCACAGTGCTTTCCCCGGTTACGGCGAGGTCACCTTCCATGAATATCAGACGGGCGCGGCCGAGCGCGAGGTGATCACGGACTGGATCATGGAAAAGGAAGTGCAACCCGTGGCGTCGGCGTTGCAGGATTTTGATTTCAAGAAACCGAAAACCTCATTGCTTTCCTCGACGAACGTGTCGCGCAAGTACGGCAAGGCGCAGTACGAAATTTACGATTATCCCGGCGAGTACCTCGAACACACCGACGGGCAACGGCTGGCGGATGTGCGGCTGGAGGAATTGCAGACGCAGTATGAGACGCTGCGCGGCCAGTCCAGCGCACGCGGACTGGCGGCGGGCCACACCTTCAAACTGAAAAGCCATCCGCGCCCGGACCAAAACCGCGAGTACCTGATCACCGGAGTTTCAATGCATGTGGACGCGGGCGAATTCGCGAGCGGTGGGGCGGAACCTGGCGGTGAATTTTTCTCCTGCAATTTCACCTGCATCGACAAAGCGCAACAATTTCGCCCGGCCCGGCTGACGCCCAAGCCCATTGTGCAGGGTCCGCAAACGGCGATTGTCGTCGGTCCCGGCGGTGAGGAGATTTACACCGACGAACATGCGCGCGTAAAAGTGCATTTTCATTGGGACCGGCATGACAAATCCGACCAGGACTCTTCCTGCTGGGTCCGGGTTTCGCAGTATTGGGCCGGCAAAACCTGGGGTTCAATCCACATCCCGCGCATGGGTCAGGAGGTCATCATTGAGTTTCTGGAAGGCGACCCCGACCGACCAATCATCACCGGACGCGTCTATAACGCCGACCAGACTCCCCCGTACGCGTTGCCGGCGAACAAAACCCAGAGCGGTGTCAAAAGCCGTTCCAGCAAGGGAGGGGGCAGCGCCAACTTCAATGAAATCCGGTTCGAGGACAAGAAAGGCTCCGAACTGCTGACCGTTCACGCGGAAAAGGACCAAACGATCGAGGTGGAACATGACGAAGCGCACTGGGTAGGGCATGACCGCACCAAAACCATTGACCATGACGAAACCACTCACGTAAAGCACGACCGGACGGAGACGGTGGATAACAACGAAACCATCACGGTTCACGCGAATCGGACGGAGACGGTGGACAAAGACGAGACCATCACCATCCACCAGAACCGCACCGAGACCGTGGACAAGAACGAAAGCATCACCATCAATGGCGGAAGGACGGAAACCGTCGCCAAGGATGAAAGCATAACCATCAACGGTGGCCGCACCGAAACGGTGGCGAAGGATGAAAGCATCGCCATTAATGGCGGTCGCACCGAAACCGTGGCCAAGGACGAATCCATCACCATCAGCGGCGGCAGAACGGAAAGCGTGAGCAAGGATGAAAACATCACCATCAGCGGCGGCCGTACCGAATCCGTATCCAAAGATGAATCGGTGACGGTCGGCGGCGGTCGCACCGTCAGCGTCGGCAAGGATGACGCGCTTTCGGTGGGCAAGAAACTGACGATAACCGCAGGTGACGAGATCATGATCAAGACCGGTGACGCCAGCATTCACATGAAAAAGGATGGAACTATCCAGATCAGTGGAAAGGACATCACTATCAAAGGTTCCGGGAAGATCGGTGTCAAGGCTGACAGCGATGTTACCATCAAAGGTAGTAAAGTTGCCGCGAATTAGGCTGGTGCAGTTTATGTTCATATTTAAAAATGCCCTGAGAATTTTATGGAGAATCAATTGACGATACCGACGGAAGCCATTCCGATAGGTAATCTGACTGAGTCGGCTCAGGCAGCGGCTAATCCGCGCCCTGGTTCGGACACGGGCTGGGAAATTATTATAGGAACAATCATCGGCGTGACAAATTCGGCCGAGGCACTGGTTGAAATCGCCCGGAACGGTTCTGCGGCCAGCATGACGGCGCGCACCGTTGTTGCGCTCACTGAAAAAGAGGTTGGCCGGCAGGCGGTTCTCGCGTTTGAGGGCGGTGATCTGGCGAAGCCAATTATTATAGGGCTGGTCCAAACTGCCGAGACTGTTGCCAAGAAGGTGACCCTTGGAGCCGATGGCGACAAGTTTGAGGTGACGGCAGAACGCGAAATCGAACTCCGTTGCGGTGAGGCGAGCATCACGCTGACGCGCGCCGGCAAGGTGCTGATCAAGGGCGAGTATGTTTTGACCCGGGCCAAAGGTGTGAACCGGATCAAAGGAGCCGCCGTGTCAATTAACTAGACTTCGAGTATGTGGGCCTTGGACAATCGCACTCCGTTCGCAGCCGACCGCTCCTGGGTTCGGGACCGGGATGGTGCGGAGGTCTGGCTCGTCGCGGTGAAAGGCACCTTCAACATCCATCCTGATGGCACCACCAGTGTCGCTGACCAGCAGGCCGAAGTACAGGTTGCGGCCAAGTATTCGGGCGAGCCAGGAAAATCCAGCATCATATATGATGCCGATCTGCCGCGAACCAAAGTGACCACCGACATCATCCTGAATGGCCATGCCTACGCTCCCCGCAGTAAGCCAACCAAGGCCGTGATGGTGAGCCTCCGTGTTGGGAACTTGTCCAAGTCCCTTCGGGTGACTGGCGACCGGCTTTGGAAAGGATTCTGGTTTGTCGCCTGGCGCAGCCGATGCCGGCCATTCGTCAAAATGCCCATCACTTATGAGCGGGCGTATGGCGGCACGGATTTGAAATCGAAGAACCCGAAACGGCATAAATGGGATCCGCGAAATCCTGTGGGCGCCGGCTTTGCCGGAAGGCGCAGCCATTTGATCGGCAAACTGGACCCAAACATTTACGCAGTGGGTTTTAGGCCTTTCGCCTGGTTTCGAAAACCGATACCGGCGGGCTTTGGGGTCATCGCGGGACATTGGACGCCGCGGGTGAAGCTCGCCGGCACCTGCGGTGCAAAATGGCAGGCTGAACGGGCGCCGCTGCTGCCGGAAGATTTTGACGACCGTTTCTACCAATGCGCGCCTGCTGACCAACAGACCTCGCGATTCCTAATCGGCGGAGAGGAAGTTCACTTGCGCAATCTCACGTCGAGCGGCTCGCTGGCTTTCACGCTTCCCCGCGTGGTCCTGGGCTTTGAAACTGATTTTGGCGGTGAACCCGTGCGCCACCGCGCGAACCTTCATACGGTCATTCTGGAACCCGACGTTCCGCGTGTCATGCTGGTCTGGCACACGGCACTGCCGTGTCATCCCAAGGTGACCAAATTGAGAAGGACTCGGATCATCCAAAAAACACTTCTTAGCCGGCCCAGCGTTGAAAGCCAGCAGGCTCCAGTCGAGAGCGAGGAGGTTTTTGCCTGACAGGCGTGTTATGAGCAACCCGGCTGAACGCAAATCTACCATCTGCATCGTCGGCGTCGGGGCCGTGACTGCCGTGGGATTGACGGCACCTTCAGCGGCGGCGGCGGTGCGCGCGGGGATTGCCGGATTTGGCGAGCATCCGTTTATGATTGATCGTCAGGGCGAGCCAATGATTGTCGCGGCGGTGCCGAATTTAGGAAATGGTTCAAGCGGCGCAGACCGGTTTGGCCAACTGGCGGCGCACGCGCTCCGCGAAACGCTGCTGCCGATAGAGGCGCATCGTCGTGACATCGGAAGCATTGCGACGTTCGTTGGTTTGCCGCCGCAACGTCCCGGCCGCCCGGCAGAATTGGAACGCCAAATGGTGGAAACACTCGGTCGTGTCGGTGGAATCAGTTCCGTGGAATGTATTGCCACCGGGCACTCGGCCGGATTGATGGCGCTGGAGGCGGCAGCGCGCAAGGTGATTGCCAATCCGTCCGGTTTCTTTCTGGCTGGTGGTGTTGATTCCTATTTGGAGCCGGAGACTTTGGAATGGCTGGAGGAAAATGATCAATTGCATGGCGGCCCCAATGCCTATGGATTTATTCCCGGAGAAGCCGCTGGCTTCTGCCTGCTCTGTTCCCAGCAAGCCGCTGAACGATTTCACCTCCGGATACTCGCGCGGGTTTGGACGGCGGCGACCGCGCGGGAAAAAAATCTCATCAAGACCGACACGGTTTGTCTGGGAAAAGGGCTGACGGAGGTTTTTCAAAAAGTCTTTGCCGAACTTCCATCGCCCGCTGAAAAGATTGACCACTCTATCAATGATATGAACGGCGAGCCGTATCGCGCTGATGAATATGGTTTTGCCGTCTCCCGGCTCTCGAATTGTTTTGTCAACGCATCCGACTTCGTGGCTCCGGCGGATTGCTGGGGCGATGTGGGCGCGGCTTCCGGGCCGCTGTTTGTGAATCTGGTCGCGGCTGCGGGGCAGCGCGGCTATGCCAAAGCGCGGCATAATCTCCTATGGACGAGTTCGGAGAGTGGCGAGCGCAGCGCGGTTATTCTCCAGCAGGAAGGGGTGGTGAGGAATTAGTTATGCCAGTTACGATAAAAGTAAATGGCAGCTCGAACACGCTTGTGCATAAAGGAAGCAGTGGCATAGCTCAGAGCACGGTACCAGACGTTTGCAAGACACCGAGTCCTGCGGGACCGGTGCCGATTCCCTACCCCGTCATCATCTCCATGTCCAGCGACTTGGATAAAGGCAGCACCACTGTGAAGGCCGATGGCGGAAACATGATTGGTATCAAGGACTGTGAGTTCAGCCGCTGCTCGGGAGATGAGGCCGGAACAGCTGGTGGAGTCGTTTCGAGCACCTTCGGAAAGGAGGCGAAGTTCATCTTGTATTCATTTGATGTCAAGATTGACGGCGGCAACGCGTGTCGCCTTGGGGACAAGATGACAATGAACCATCAGAATAGCATGTGTTTGAGCGGGGAAATGCAGATGTCCGCGATTGTGAAAGAGTTGGAAGAGGCCGCTTGCGAATGCGCAAAGTCAAAAACTTACCAACAAATCAAACCTCCTGGTGACAAGGATGAGTGGTTGAACTGTGCGATCTTGGGAACTAGACGTCACACATGCGTAGCAGAAAAATTAAATCCGCCAAATGGGGATCCAAAATCGTCTGGTGTCCATGCCGGAGGCGGAGCCAATTACCAGTCTAACGCACTTCCTCCTGGTCAAGCGTACTGTCGGCCCGACGTGGTCGTTACGTCTCCCGGAGTTTCCCCTCCCATTGATGCTAGCGCGATGAAAGCCATTATAGACCTTAAATTTCCCTGTAATAAGCCTGGGCAGGGATTCGGGTCCAATGATCCTGACAAGATGCTAGGCGGTGCGCAGAGGAAATGCTATGAACAAATTAAATTAGATGGCAAGAATGCAAAACCCGGTGGCGTTGAAGTACAAGCCGTTGGTCCGACCGACAAAAATTGCAAATAAAAATGAACAAGAGCCTACCATTGAAAAACTTTGAAGTTTACCAAGATGCAGAATTGATAATGCAGTTGGGACTAGGGATGTCCATATTCCTACCAAGACCTTTTTCATCCGTTCGTGATCCCGTTTGGGACTTGTGGCAGAAGTACATAGCCTTTACCGGTAAGGATAAATTCACTTGGGCCAGATTGGGAGGCGGCAATCGTAGCCGGGCGGTTGATGCCTCCACCTTCCGAACAATTGCGTCTTGGCTTACGGGAAAGAAAAGTCCCGGCAAGGATTGCTGGATTTCTATTCACGATGGACCGATGGATTGCCTTGGCAAGCATAGTTTTGAGTTGGAGGGCTTAGGAGAGCCAAACACAGGACAGGAAGATGTCAGCTACATTGATATCGGATTTCCTGTGGATCTCTTGGAAACGCTAGGGGGACAAAAAGTTGCCGATCGGTTCGTTGATCTAGTTGCGAAGGTACCGTTTTATTGTGGAATGGCAGGATTTATTTTTCACCGGTCGCCGTACAAATTCAATGCAGTTATCAAACAAATGGCGGCTTTATCTAGGCGGTACGAAGGGGTAGAGGTTAGTGCTAGCCAAAGAGAGCAATATTGGGCGGAGAAGGGGCTTGTAAGCGTAAATTGGATCACACTTTTGGGTAATGATCTTTTAAAGAAGCTTGGCGGGAGCGAGTCCGTGCAGCGAAAGTTGCCTTCTGGTTGTAGAGTTACAGTCGTCGAACATGGGATCGTGATACGAGCCGGAGACAGCCCGCTTCTTGGAGACAGAAATACCGGTAAAGACGAACTTGGACTTTGGCGAGATGTTTACAAAGTGGTTAAACCGGTTCAATTCATCGACACGGCTTATGAATTTAACGCGTTTGAGTTTGATGGGCAACGCACGGCAGAATGGTTGCGAAGATTGGATTCATGAGAGTGGCACTTTCTAACCCACTCGATATCCGAAAGGAGGTCAAACTCATCGTTGATATTCCCTGCATTGAACATGAAGAATGGCGTGCGGATATCACATCTGCGCTTAAAACATTTGAGGGTTTTGCTTCGGCAGGCGGGCTGCCGCCGGTGATAGATTGGGATTATCAGTGCGAGGTGATTGGTACGGTTGAGTATGAACAGGGTGGGTTAATCTGTAGTTGGCCAAGTTTTCCATTTGGGACCGTGGGAGTCGTTATGATGCTTAGGATGCTTGGTAATCTTCGTCGCGGCAAAGCGCAACTTACAAATGTCGCGTTGACAGGAACTGCCACAACGGCTGAAGGAGCAGTCGTCTTGAAGAGTTTGGAAGAGATGGCGAATCGCTTGCCAGCCGGCGTGACTTTATTGCCATTCCAACTGACGCTTTGCCCGTCCGCATCCTGGATTAACATTGAATGTGAGTTTCAGTCGCCGTTTCCGGATGAATTGCCTACAGCGCTGCACGCTGCGATTATGACGTGGTGCAATGTGGCGAACGCAGGCGGTTTTCAAATTGAGTCAGAAACTGAAGGAACCGCCAATGTCGATAGCTTCGGGGTAGGCATGGACGAGCCTGTCGTTGGTGAGAACTTTGTTCAATGGCATTGTCCGATGGCCGGCGTACCTCCAAGCAGTCTTACCTGCCTTGTTAATGTGCTTGCCTATTTCTCAAATCGAAACCATCCAATTTTTGCTGTTTATATAGGATGACTGTGGTCGTGCAAATAATCTCTCAGCACGCTGGAGAAGCCGCGGGGGTGTGGCTTATGCGCAAACGAGCGGTGTGTGCGCCGCATCTTGGTTTGGCGGAACTGGCCAAATTGGATGGACGTGTGGAGGCGTATCTGGATGGCTTGCGCATTGCCGGTGAGGAAGGCTGGAAGATATGCGAAGAACAATTGGCAGCGAACGAGGAGGGCGAGGTGTTTGCCGCTGGCGTGCTGGCGTGCGAATCCGCCAATCCGGCGCTCATGGCCAAGGTTCTTGCAGTGGTTGAAAAGGAGCCGAAGCTGGCGGGCGTTCTGATTTCAGCCTTGGGCTGGCCGCCATTTGAGCAGGTGCAGTCGCACATTCAAACTCTCCTTCAAAGCACCAATCCGGTTCATCAATTGGTTGGCATTGGGGCGGCGGCAGTTCATCGGCGGCATCCGGGCCAGTCGCTTTTGCAGGCTGCGCGGTCGCCGGCTGTGCGGCTGAAAGCGCGGGCGTTGAAGGCGGCGGGAGAATTTCAAGATCGCTCGCTGGAACGCGAGGTGACCGAGTCACTTCATCACGCGGACGCGGAAGTCCGGTTTGCCGCCGCGTGGTCCGGCACGTTGCTGGGAATTTCCACCGCCGTGCCGGTCTTGCGTGAGCTTGCCGAGTCCGGCTCGCGTCATGCTCGCGACGCTGCAAGTTTGGCCGCGCGCCGGACGGATTCGGCTGCCGCCGCGTCATGGCAAAAATCGCTGGCCGGCAATCCAAAACATTTGCGGCTGGCAATCATCGTGGCAGGAGCGGCCGGCGATCCGGTGTTTGTGCCGTGGTTGATTTCGTTGATGGGCCAGCTCCCGCTCTCGCGCCTTGCCGGCGAATCGTTCACGATGATCACGGGCGTGGATCTGGCGTATCGCGATCTGGAGCGCAAGCCGCCCGAAGATTTCAACGCCGGCCCCACGGAAGATCCGAAAGACGAAAACGTGGAGATGGACCCGGACGACAATCTTCCGTGGCCCGAACCGGCGCTCGTCCAAAAATGGTGGGACAAGAATCGCGGCCAGTTTCAAACCGGCACACGCTATCTGCTCGGCAAGCCGATGACCGTCGAGTGGCTGAAAACCGTGTTGCGCGATGGTCGCCAGCGGCAGCGCGCGGCTGCTGCTTTGGAGTTGGCGATTCGTCATCCCGGCCAGCCATTGTTCAACGTCGCTGCCCCCGGTTTCCGTCAGCAGCAAGTCCTTGGCAAGGGCGAGGTGATTCGATAAAAGTAGATCAAACAAATCAACAACTAAAACTGGAGGTGTCCAATGGCCTACATCGTTCCCGGAATGAAATTGATCCCGCAGACAATGGTGATGTCCTGCTGGTATGCCAGCGCGCAAATGGTCGTCCAGTGGCGTCGAAACCGGATGCAGGCGTGCGAAGCCGGAATGGAGGATCCGTCGGAGGATCCGATGCTCGAGGAATGGAAGAAGAAAGATGCAGGAATCACGGATGCGCAAGTCTTGACTCTGGCAAAGCGTCTGGGTTTGGAGTTGGTGCCGCCCATGAGCCCCACGCTGGAGGCGTTGGAATCCTGGCTCAAACGCTACGGGCCGTTATGGACCAACGGCACCAGCCATATCACGGTCATTGCTGGTATTCGGGGCATGGACGTGCAGGTCTATGATCCGTCGCCGGTGAACACGGGATCCGTGGGCTGGCGCAGTTTGGCGCACTGGTACGTCGGCAAGACGGTTTCATCCCGTGACGTGAACACCCGGGCGGGTGTCTTCATGCACTGTCCTCGATGAAAACCAGGTTTCACGTTGGGATATTCTTTTTGGCGCTTGCTCTTGTTTTCGCGCTGGCGGCGCGGAGTGACTATCTCGCCAGCCAACGCCATTGGTTGCCGGTCGGCAAGACCCGCGGCCGCATTGCCATCGTTTTTGCGATTGTTGGCGGGGGGCTGCTCGTTTCGTGGCTTTTGCGCCGTCGACAAACGAGAGGATTCGTTTGGATTTTTCGATCAAAAAATGCTGGCGTGGCCACAGCGGAACATTAAGCTTTTTGGAAAATCGAGTCGCAAAATAATGGCTGATAGAATTCCAGGCACCACAGGCTTCGATCCCTTTTCGCAAACCGACGAGCGCACTGGCCCGGGTGAGGCGCCGGGTGCCGGCTTCGGCGATCGAGGTTCCGTCGGCTTGGATTCCGACAACAGCTCGACTGGGTCTGGCACCCTCGTGCTTTCGGGTTGGCCCCGAAGCCTGATGTGGGACGAATTCCGCGAACTGCCTTCACGTCCGGTCGGCGAGGACGAAGATGCCCAGATTCATTCCGAGGTGGAACCGCCATCCCAAGTCGGCATCACCAAGCAGGGCGGTGTGTTGCAGGTTAGTTCCCTCCGGGTGGTGATTCGCACTGTCGCGGAGGATACGTGGGTCATTAAAGGCACGAAAACGCCCGAACTATTGAGCCACGAACAGGGGCATTTTGACCTCACCGGCCTTTTGGGTCGTGACTCCGCCCGTGAAATTCTGGCCATGCGCGCCAACAGTCGCGAAGAGTTGCAGTCCAAGGTTAATGACATTCTTAGGAAATACCGGAACCAAGCCACGACCTGGACAGAGAGCTATGACAGCGAAAACAATCATAGTCAGAACCGCGACGCGCAGAAACGGTGGGATGACCAGATTCAAAAGGCCATCAGGGACAATAAACCATTTTCCCCTCCCTGAACCCGCGCAGTGATTGGAAGTTTCGCCTTTCGGTCTTTTGCAGGCACATGTCGAGACTTGCCGTGCCGGTCATGGTTCAACGCCGTCGCGCGGGGCATTCTTCTGCAATAAATTCTGGCAAAGGCGGATTGATTTGTGCATCAACCCCGCAGGAGTTCGTCCAGTTTTTCCTTTAGCGCATCCTTGGGAGTTTGTGCGGCGTTCAAATTGATCAACTCGACGAACGCCGGGATACCGGAAAAAGCCGTGGCCGCCTGGATGAGGTCGTCCGCCGGGCGGAAAGAGGCCAGACAAGACGTGATGGTGATCACCGGCAGGCCGCGCAGGTCGGCCGGTGTTTCCGTTTTCACTTCATAGCGCAGATCGGCGAAGAGTTGGCCAAGGCCGGGGGTGCGGGCGAGCAGGAGGTGCAGCACGAGCGCGTTGACGGTGAATTGGCGGAGATAATCCGGGCGAACCCGTTCCGCGCCGGCGAGCGTGCTTTTGACCTGGGCGACCGTATAGTTGGCTCGATAATTCACGATCCACCGGAAAGGCGATGAAATTGTCACGGGTTTGCCCTGGATTAGATGCGCGTATTCCCAGGGGTGCAAGTCCAGAGTGTTGCCGACCAGCGTGAGCCAGTTGGGGTCGAGCGTCTCCGGCAGATCATAGGGTTTGCGCGCAAACGGCTGGTAACTCTGCTGCAACTCGGCGATTGCGCGCTCGGCGCCCGCCACTTCGGTTTTGCCACCGGCGAGTTTGCCGAAAATCCGCTCCACCGCGAAGAGCGGACGCAGGGTGTCCAGGTGGGCCGCGATCTGGTTGCGGAGAAAACGGGAGACGGACTCCGTCTTGCGCCGCAGGTCCGGGAGTTCCTGAAGGGTCAACGCCTTGTCATGTTCATCGCTCATAATAGGGTTCTTCCTACCAGAACCGACGGGTGATGAAAAGGGGAATCCAAACTGACCCGTCGTCCAATGGATTGGCGAGTAAAGAACGACAAGCACGAAATCTGCTGTGAGGAAAGACTTTTTAATCAACTCAAAATGAGCCAGCACTCACAGCGGTTTTTCAAAAGCTGTAAACCAAAAGTTCGTGCGCTGGCAATGAGCCGGGCTGGCCGGATTCCAAGTCGTAGAGCATCCGCCAGACACGATCCAGTTCGCCACGTTCCACGAGTTGTAATGGCGTCGAGCCATCAAAGGCGGGATTGGGGGATTTGATCCAACGGCCAATCTGGGCCGGCTGCATCACGCGCGAAAGACCATCGAGCAGACGATCCATTTCCACCAGCGCCTTTTCCTGCTTCGGCGACGGCGGAACACCCTCGCTCCACTTGGCCATGGGTAATTCTTTGCCAAAAGTCAGGAATTCATGGCCAATTAATGGCCGCAAGTCAATATTTTTGGCCATTATTTGCCTTCTTTGTTCAAAATTATCTGGTCTAATTCGGACAAATATGTCATTTTGGCCTTGTAGAGTTTGGTCAAGGCATTAAGGTTCAATGCCTTGCGGAGCAGCGTTGATTGAAGCGGCCACTTTATGGGTGTACTTGTGGCCATGAAATAGTGGAAGTCACACGTTGTTGTGACTTCCATCGATTAATTGACGCTTTGGCAAACAATCGATGGAAAAAAAGACGCGGCACAGAATCGTTGGATAAAAGCACGTTTGGTTTTGATGCAAACAATCCAAAATCAACCGCTTACGTAAAAACGCAATCCGGCTCAAGCTTGAGCCGGATACAGTTCAGAGAGAACCTGTTTCCACGTTTGATGCGCCAAAGGCTCGCGCATGTCAATTTGACCCCATAACTTTGCCCGCAGTCTGGCCTGACTGGGATAGATTCCCGCCTGATGGAGCGCCAGCATCGTGGCTTTGACCTGCGTCTGAACTTCTTGCACGCGGGTTTCCATCCGAACTTTGCGGTGCTCAAGATAGCGTTTCTTCACCACCTCGGCTAGTTCCGGAAACTGGCGTTTCAACGTCGTTTGATTGCAACCCAGTTTTTTGGCGATGGCATTCAGTGACAGTTGTAAGTCGGAAATTTCAAATTCTTCGGGACAAAGGATGGCTTACGATGAATGACGGGCTTTATACCATCACTCACAGATGTTGATTTGAAATTAGGACACTACCGCCTAATCCGACGGCTTGCAACGAGCGCGTCAGATCTGCTATCATACGCCGAGGCCAGTGTGGCGAAATGGCAGACGCACAAGACTTAAAATCTTGGGATCTTAAAAAATCGTGCGGGTTCGAGTCCCGCCACTGGCACCATCAATCCCAGGCTGCATTGTTCAATTTGGTTGCCTCGTTTGCGGAGTGCCCGGGACGCAGATGCCCGTAGACCTTTCCAATCAATATTCCCCCATCTATGTGGGCGGCCCAAATGGCGATGGTCATGAAATCAATCCCGGCCATGACGCAATGCGAGATAAAATAATGTTTGAGATGATGGAATCCGATGTCCTCGTCCGTCCTGAAAATCTTGGCAGCTTTTCGGACTTTTTTCCAGATTTGCTTGAACGTGGTCACGGGCTGCTCCGGATGGTCATCAGATGGAAACAGAAACGGAGAGGTTTTATCCCGCCTTTTGTACATGGCTTTCAGGTGGTTTTCCAGCTTTGGGAAAAAGTCGATGAACCGTGGTTCCCCGGCCCGGTGGCTGCCGCCACCCTTTTTGCCTCCCGGGAACTCGAGCTGCCTGCGTTTCCAGTGAACGTGGTGCTCCCACTCGAGCCGGTACGTTTCCTTTTCACGGCCGCCGGAATACGCGAGTAAACCAAGATAATCGGAAAACAACTGACCGCGACGGGGGCATTCATCGACAGCCAGCTTGCGGTATTTGTTCATTTCCTCCGTCGGGATCAAGCGCTTCTTTAAAGGTTTTTTAGCGAGTTTCTTCCATTTGCCGACAGGTAGTTTCTCCAGCCACTTCCAGGTCACTGCCGCCTTAAGCGCGTGACGAAAACTCATGATATCCAAATCGATGGAACGCCCTGAAATCTGTTCTCCTTTCAGGTTTCTCTGCTTTTTCCTCCACTTGGCAAAATTGATTAGCAGCTGATCGTCGATTACATCCAACGTTCGCTTTCCAGCAAATTTGGCCCACATGTTCAGGCCACTGTTTTCCCGCTCGTTGGTTTTCGGGTCTTTGCCTTGCAGTGTGTCGCGCTCTTCTCGGTAGTTGTCGAGCATCTGTTTGATCGTGTGCTTGCCAGGGGGCAAGATTGACGGGGGTTGCTCGGTGACTCGCTTTAGTGTCCCGGCGCGTTGCTCGGATTTGAGTGCTTGTTGCGCCGTCACCGCCTCAGGTACTGTGGCGGCGTGCAGCTTAAATCGAACCGGAGTTCCGTTGACGTTGAGCTGGGCGTGGTAAAACCCGTTACGCCGCCACAGCCCTCGCATGCGGCGTTTCCGTTCGTCGAAAACTTTGGCCCAGGCATTTGGTTTTGCCCGTTGGACTTTCTCAGCTCTCAATGCGGAGCGACGCGTTTTGGTCCGTTCCATCTTGGGAAAGTAGGACAGAAAGTAGGACACAAAGCAAGAACGGATATTTTAGGCCGATTTACCTAGGGAATATCGGTATGTCCACAGGACTTAAAATCCTGGGACCATAAAAAGTCGTGCGGGTTCAAGTCCCGCCACCGGCACCAACCTGACAGATACCCATTAATTAAAGGCAACGGCGGGTTTAGGTGATGTTAGTCCCTTTGTAAAACAAAGTGATGCAAAACGCGCCACATTTCAGGTGGTAGCCAGCGCAGGCAAAAGCAAGTGTTCTTGGAGTTTCAATCCGGCCAGCTTGCTTAAACCGTGCAGGCGAAGTCGCCGGAGCAGTCGTGCGATCTGGCTGCGCGTCCAAGTCGGCAGCAGCCGTTGCAACCGTCGGCTCGTCACGCCGCTGGTTTGATGTTCGCCTGCCAATACCGCCAAGATGCCTTGCAGGTCCGTTTTGAGAGACAGGGGCTTTTGCCGAGTTGCGCGTTCCCCAAACCTTGTTCCTTGGGGAGGTGATGTTTGCCGATGATCGGCACTCGGAACTCGCTCAGACCGGTTCAGGCACTTCATCGAGGCAATTGCGCACCTTCTGCAACAACCGGCCCGGACCGAACGGCTTGGCCAGAAAGTTTTTGTCCATGAAGACCTGCAGGTCTTTGCCGGCCATGCCGGGGCTGTAACCGCTGGTGTAAATGGCCTTGAGCCGGTTGTTTTTTTCCACCAGTCGCTCGGCCAGTTCGCGGCCCATCACGCCGCCGGGCATCACCATGTCGGTGAGCAGCAGGTCCAGCTCGTGGACCCGCGTGGACCATTCGGCCAACGCCTGGGCGCCGGACGCGGCGGCGAACACCTTGTAGCCGCTGGATTTCAACACCTCGACGACAAAGTCACGCACGTCGTCCTCGTCCTCGGCCACGAGGATGGTTTCACTACCACCTTGCACCGGCTGGGGCGCGAGCGGGGCGGCCGCCGGCACCGCGGCATCGCTTTTACTGACCGGCAGGAAAACCCGGAAGGTGGCACCCTTGCCGACTTCGCTCTGCACTTCGACCCAGCCGCGATGTTGCTTGGCGATGCCGTACACCGTGGCCAGGCCGAGGCCGGTGCCTTTGCCGACCGGCTTGGTGGTGAAGAAGGGTTCAAAGATGCGTGCCTGAATTTCGGGCGGGATGCCGCAACCGGTGTCGGCCACGCTCAGACAGATGTAAGCCCCGGCTTGCGCATCGCGGTTTTGCCGCGACCTTTCCGGGGCCACATCCACTGCGTCGGCGCGGATGATGAGCCGTCCGCCGTTGGGCATGGCATCGCGGGCATTGACGGCTAGGTTCATGATCAACTGCTCCATCATGCTGGCGTCGGCGTTGACCACCGGCAGCGTGGCGGGAGCAATGACTTCCACGGACACCAGTTCGCCCAGCACGCGGGGGAGCATTTCGGCCGCGCTGGTCAGCGTGGTGCGCAGGTTGATTGGGCTGATCTGGATGTACTGCTTGCGGCTGAATGTCAGGAGCTGGCGGACGAGTTTGGTCGCGCGCTCGGCGGCGGAACAGATGGTTTGCAGGGGTTTGCGTTCGGGCGAATTCGGCAGTTTGGTGTTGAGCAACAAGCCGGCGTTGCCCTGAATCACCGTGAGGATGTTGTTGAAGTCGTGTGCCACGCCCGCCGCGAGCTGGCCCACGGCCTCCATTTTCTGCGACTGCCGCAACTGGTTTTCCAACTGCGTCTGCTCGGTGATATCCTGCGCGATGGTCAGGATGAACGGTTCGCCGTCCAGCTCGAAGAGTTCCACCGAGAGCAAAACATCACGAAGGTCGCCGGACTGCGGCCGAATCTGGCAAGGCTTGTTGCGGACCGACATTTCTTCGTAGAGCTTCTTGAGGATCGACTTGCCTTCAGCCGGTTCGCCCCAGATTTTTAAAGCTTCGGGGGTGTGGCCAATCAGTTGTTCGCGGTTGTACCCGGTGAGCAGTTGGAAGCCCTGGTTGGCGTCCACAAATTTTTCCGAGCGCAGAGACTGGATGGCCAGTGGAATGGGGCTGGACTTGAACGCCTTGGAAAAACGCTCCTCGGAGAGCCGGAGCGCCTTTTCGACGAGCAGGCGTTCGGCGATCTCGCCCTTGAGCTGGTCGTTGGCGGTTTGCAACTCGCTGGTGCGCTGGGCCACCAGCAGGTCCAAGTTGTCCATCTGGTTTTTTAACTGGTGGTTCAACTGCCATTTCTCGGTCAGCGCGTGGGCGAACTGAAGCACTTCGATGTTGTCGAAGGGTTTCTTGAGAATCAGCATGCTGTCGGTCTTGCCAAGCTGCCGGATCATCTGCTCGAAGGAATAATCGGAGTAGGCGGTGCAGATGACGACCTGCAAATCGGGAAACTCCTGCCAGATGCGGGTGATGGTTTCCACGCCGTCCCACCCCGGCGGCATCCGCACGTCCACGAAGGCGACGGAATAGGGGCGGCCGCTTTCATGTGCGGTCTTTACCAGCCGCAATCCCTCCTCCCCCTGGTACGCCGAGTCGATTTCAAAATCACCGCCGTGGTGGGCGGTGGTTTCCTCGCCGAAGAGCAGCGCCTTGCCGCTGACGATCGAGGTATTCCGATCCCCCTGGCCGCGCAGGATTTTTTTGATGTCGTCGTGGATCGCCGGATTGTCGTCAATGACGAGGATGCGGTTATTTTTGGAGGGGTTGCCGGCACTCATAGTTTTTTCCGTTCAGCCGTCAGGGGCAGTTCAAGCGTAAAGGTGGCGCCTTTTCCCGGCCCCTCGCTTTGCACTTTCAGTTCGCCGCCCATTTCCTTGGCGGCGTTGGCGCCGCTGTGCAAGCCAAAGCCGTGGCCTTGCTTGCGGGTGGTGAAACCGTGGTTGAAAATTTTCGTGAGATTTTCCGGCGGGATGCCGACGCCGGTGTCCTGCACGTACACTTTGACACGGCCGCCGCCGTTACGGATGCCCAAGGTGAGTTGTTTCTCGGGCGTGTTGGTTTCGTCCATGGCCTGCTTGGCGTTTTGCACCAGATTGACCAGGATCTGCACCACCTTGTGCCGGTCCACCATCACGGGCGGCACTTCGGCGTATTTCCGCGACACCACAATGCCATGCCGGGTAAGGCTGTCGTTGCTCATGCCCAGCACGTCGTCCACCAGCGTGGCGACGGAGACCTGTTCCAGCACGCCGGAAACTTTGGCGTAATCCTGTTGCATCGAGACAATCTGCTTGATGTGTTCGATGTTGCGGGCCAGTTGCTCCTGCTCCTGTTCCAGTTGCGCGTGCTCGGTTTGGAGCTGCTCGGCCAGCGTCTGCAGGAAACCGGGAATCATCTTGCCCTTGGGATCAGCGGTCAGAAAACTTGGCAGATCGGCACTGTGGGAGTTGAGCAGTTGCGCCACTTTTCCGAGCGTGGGCACTTCGGACTTGCCCAAGTTTTCGCGGATGATCGTCGCGGAGACGTTGATGCTGTTGAGGACGTTGCCAACATTGTGCAGTACGCCGGTGGCGACTTCGGCCATGCCCGCCTGGCGCGAAGCTTCTATCAGGCGTTCCTGGGCCTGGGCCAGTTCGGCGTTGGCCTTGGCCTTGGCCTCGATTTGTTTGTGCAGTTCGCTCGTGCGTTCCTCCACCCGCTGTTCCAAATGGTTCTTGGCCTCCAGCAGGGCGTCCTCGACTCGCGACCGCGCAATCGTCGCGCCGACCATGTCGGCGACGGCGCGCAGGCTGTCCAATTCGGCATCCGTCCATTCACGGTCGGCCACACATTCATCCACACCAAGGAAGCCCCACCAACTGCCCTCGACCATGATCGGGGCCAAGACCAGCGACTTGAGGTTTTGCTCGATGAAAAACTGCCGGTCCTCGGCCCGGAAGTCGGCGGGGGAGCGAATCACAATCTCGCCGCGACCGATCAAATCCCGCGCGCAGTTCAATTTGGGCGCGAACCAGCGGTCCCCCTTCAATTCGGGATTTTTGCACTGGGGTCGGATGCCCTCGGCCACCCATTCCCGCGCGAAGAAGTCAGCAGGTTCCGTCCGGCCTTCGGTGAGATTTTCAAACAGATAAACGCGGGAAGCTCCGGTCGTTTCGCCGATTTTGCTCAGAATTTTCTCCACGGCATCCTGCCAGCGGGGAAAGCTCAGAAGTTTTTGCGCCACAAAACGGACGTTCTGCACCACCATGTCCCGGCGTTGGAGCGCCTGGGACATCAAATTGACCGAGCCGGCCAGGTGGCCCAGTTCATCGCTGCGGTTGATGGGCGCGCGCACCGAAAGATCGCCACCGGTCACCTGCTGCACGACCTTTTGGAGCGCCAGCAGCGGCCGCACAAGATTGCGGGCGTAGAGCAGGGAAGCAATCAGGCTGAACAAAATGCAAGACAATCCGAGCAGCCCGGTGCGGCGGTACAAGCCCGCCACTTCCTGGTCGTAACCTTCCAGAGTCAAACCAACGTGCAACCACCCCCAGGCTTTTCCCTTGACGTCAAACGGCTGCGAATAGTTGAAAAATCGCTTCCCAAACACCGGGATGAAATCAATCCCGCTGTCGGGCTGCCGGACTTCGGGATGCCAACGCGAGGAGGCCGCGGCAAACGACCTGACCCGGTTGCGGTCGCAAACCCACGAGTAACCATCGTTGCGCGTGATCAGGAGGTACGCGACGGATTTGTCGGTGGCGAGGGCTTCTTTGCACCGGCTCAACGCATTGGTGTAGTTGCTGGTTTCCGCAGCGGCAGTCGTGGCATCATACAGCCCCGCCGCCACCTTGACCGCTCGCGCTTCCAAGTTTTGCTCGAAGAAACGCTTTTGCTGCGGAACAATGACGCCGACGAAAATCAGCAGCGTCACCAGGGTGATCAGCCAGGAAAGCAGCGTCGTCCGGGCCGTGATGCCCAGGCCTTTTCGTTGTTTCTTCGCCGCGCTCAACTTACCGGATTCCTTTCGCGCTTGATCCCATGTACAAAGATTGTGCTCTCGAAATCAGCGTGATCGAATAAAACGGCGGTGTCGCCGCACGCGTAAGAAACCGGCGGATCCACCCGGTCCATGTGTGTTCAATGTTCATTATGCCCGCTACGGCTTGGTTGCTTTTCAGCCAAGCAGGCTGGTCCGGCCTCTGTGGCCCCAGCCCCACCGGTCGTTCAGCAAAAAACGTTCCGACCCAAGCCCCGCCACCACTTCACCCTTTCTAGTCAGCCCCAGACACAGGCATTTATGGACGCTCGAATGTGAAGCAGGGTAGCAGGGTTCATTCGATTTTTCAGAAAAAGAGTCCCGTTTTTTGACACTTGGTGTCAGGTGGGTGCCTGACCTCACCCGCCTAATCGGCAACTGGCAGACATTGAAGTTGTTGGAAGACGATCTGGCGACGGCTTGACAACGGTATCATATAAGGCGCCATATAAGTGCGCTGTTTGAAATCCGCGAGTATGCAGAAGGCGGCCGCTCGCCGTTCGCCGATTGTTTTGAAGGCCTTGATTCCGTGACGGCGGCACGGGTTGACCGCTACATCCGCCGTTTGGAATCCGGCAATTCGGCGCGGCCAATGTTGTGGGCGAAGGCGTTTATTTCGGACGCGATGGCAAGACGCTCGTCATCCTGTGGGCGGTGGGAGCAAACGGCGGCAGGACGCGGACATCGCCGCGTTAATCGCGCGCTGGAAACGCTACCAGAGGGCGCAGAAAGAAAAATGACATGGCTCTGACTCGTGAATACATGAAGACGGTGGTTGCCCGTATCCAGCGGGTCAAGAAATTTGCGCGCGCCCTCTGCGCCGAAGCGTTGAACGCTCTGCTGGAAGGTGAAACCGAGGAAGGACTTTCCAAGCTGCGCGACCTTGTCCATGCCGGCCTCTCATTCAAGGAACTGGCGGAGCCAGACCGGTTTGGGCGAGAAAGCCCTGCACCGGATGTTAAGCCCGCGCGGCAACCCTACTACCCGACACCGCTTTAGCACCCGGCTTCAGCCGGGTGTCCGGCGTCCAGAGAAAATCCCAACCGCTTCACCGGTTTCCCGCGCGCGAACTCCAGCCCCGTCAGGGGCGACATCTTTGTAGAACCGCCCGCGATAAATCCCCAAGCCCCGTAGGGGCGGAATATGTCGCTCCTGACGGAGCTTGCTGCTTTCGGCTGGTGACGTTCTACAAATATGTCGCGCCCACGGCGCTTCGGTTCGCGTGGTTCGCGGTTGAAGAAAATTGGTTGGCGGACGGCGGGTTTTATTTCATCGAGCCACCAAGCCGGTTCGCATTGAGATAATTTGCCGGAGCTTCGAGCATTTTTCCCAAAAGCACGCCAACAACTTCGTGCCGCTGCCGTTTCCGCCGGAAAACAGCGCCCCCCCGGTGTAAACTTTGCCCATGGGTTTCGACGTGTTGCGCACGCTGGCGGTGAGCCGCCTCTACCTTGACAACTTCGATCACATCACCGCCTAGTTTCGGCGCCTCTCGCCGTGGTCGGAGGTCTGGCGGACGTGGGGGGTGGGTTTTTCCCGCTTGCTTCTTGGGTGGTCTGGGAGTTGGCTTAGGGCATGAAGCAGCAAAACGAACCGGCATGAACGTCAGCATGTTCATGACCCGCCAGTTGGTGACGGTCGGCCCCCAGGAACCGATCGCCGAGGTGGCCGCCCTGATGGCGCAGAAGCGGATCCGGCGCCTGCTGGTGGTGGAAAACAAGCCGGAAGGCCCGGCCCTGCTGGGCATCATCACGGCCAAGGACATCCTGCACTGGTTTCCGCCCGAGGTGAATCCGTTCGCCGTGATCACCTCAAATGCACGCCAGGCTTCGCTGACGTCCGGGAAGATCATGCAACGCGACCTGCTCACCACAACGCCGGAAACGCCGATTGAGAACGCCGCCACGGTGATGCGGGACAAGAAGATCGGCGCGCTGCCGGTTCTGCGGGAAAAACATCTCGTGGGGATCATCACCGAATCGGACGTGTTTCGGGCGTTCGTCGGGTTGCTCACGTCGGACGATCACGGCGTGCGCATTACTTTCGACGTCTCCACGGGCGAGGACGTTTTTGGATTGGTGCTGCGGGCTTCGCAACGGCATCACCTCCAAGTATCGAGTCTGATCCGGGCGCAGCAGGAAAATCAACCCGTTTGCGTGGTGCGGGTGGTGGGCGCCGCCGTGGACAGTTTTCTGGATGAAATCTGGAGTTCCGGGCATCGCGTCCTGAACGTGATACGCTTTCCATAAAAGGAAATGCGCGAATTGTGCTCCTCGGTTTTCGGTTTGACCGTGGCCGCCTTTGGAAAGCATCCTCGGTTCGACTACCCAGTTTTTCCCAGCAACTCCGCGGCGATTTGCCGGCCAAGCTCGGCGGCTTCGGCGACCGGACGTTTCGCCTCCGCGCGACGGACGGTTTCGTGCAAAAAGGAAACCGCCCGCAGCCGCAAGTTCGCCCCGTCCAGTTCCGCATAAGCGCCGACTGGACTCTGGCAACCGCCGCCCATCGCCGCGAGAAAAGTCCGCTCCGCCGTCACGCACTGGAAGGTTGGAAAATCATTTAGCGCCGCGCAAATCTCAGCGATCCGTTTGTCTTCCGTGCGAATCTCCAGTCCAATCGCGCCTTGGCCGACGCAGGGCAGCATCTCTTCCACCGGCAATACCGTGGCGAGCAAACCTTCCGGCACGTCGTCACCTGGTTTTGCAGACGCGTGGCCATGAATCGTGCCGTCGGGGGTGATTTTGAAATTCAACCGGGTGAGGCCCGCCAGCGCCAGCACCGTGGCATCGAGTTCAGGCTTGGCCATGAGTTTTTGCATCCGCGTGGCGACGTTGCCCCGGATGTCCACAATCTGCAGTTGGGGATGCGCGACCAATAACTGCGCCTTGCGCCGCGTGCTGCTGGTGGCAACCACCGCCCCGGCAGGAAATTCTCGAAGCCGGGTTTGCGGATTGAAACCGCGCCGCCCCTTGATGTCGGCGGCGGGCACGCGAGTGAGAAAATCAGCGTCGCGGAAAAGCAGCACGTCGCGGACATCCTCGCGCTTCCCGACGGCGCCGAGTTTCAGCCCGGCTGGTAGTTCGGTGGGCAGATCCTTCAGGCTGTGCACGGCCAGATCGGCCTGGTGGTTCAGCAGCGCCACTTCGAGTTCCTTGGTAAAAAGCCCCTTGGGCAGGGCTTGGCTCTCCTGCGCCAGCGAGGCGGTCTGCAATTTGTCCCCGGTGGTCTTGATGATTTTCAGTTCGAACTGGAGCCGCGGAAAGGCGGCGCGACATTGCGCCAGGATCAGGTTGGACTGCGCCAGCGCGAGCGCGCTGCCACGGGTGCAAATGACAATTGGTTTTTCGGCCATATCTTCCGGCACAGATGACCACACCTTCACGCGGATGAAAAGCAAACAACGCGGCAACTCAATCGCAAAATTGGATTGTTATTGCGGCTCGGTGCCGGTCGGAAAATTCCAGGCAGGATTCACGTCCCGGAAAATCCCCGGGCCGTCCGGGCCGGCGAAGCGGTTGCCCCCAAGCAATGCGGCGACTTTCTCGGCGATGATTTTTTCGCAACGCGCGGCTTCCTCCTGTCGTTGCTTCAGGTAGTCGCCGGCGATGCTTTGCAGGTCGTCCACGTTGTAAAGATAGACGTTGGGCAGCAGATTGACCGCGGGGTCAATGTCGCGCGGCACGGCAATGTCAATCAGCAGCAGCGGGCGGTTCTTGCGCAGTTTCATCAGCGGCTCCAGTTTCGCGCGATCCAAAATGTGATGCGGCGCTGACGTGCTGCTGACGGCGATGTCAATTTGCGCAAACTCTTTCGCCCAATCGTCGAACTGCACCGCGCGGCCGCCGAGTTCTGCCGCCAGCGCCTGGCCGCGTTCAAGCGAGCGGCTGGCCACCACGAGGCTTTTGGCCCCGCGCGAAATGAACGCCCGGGCGGTTTTCTCGCTCGTGTCGCCGGCGCCGATGACCATGACGTGCCGGCCGGCGAGCGATTCGAAAATCTTTTCGGCAAGCTCCACCGCGACCGACGCGACGGAGACGCTGCCGCGCTGGATGCTGGTCTCGGTGCGGACGTGCTTGGCGACGTTGAACGCGCGCTGAAACGCCTTGTTCAACCGCCCGCCGGTGTGCCCGTGCTGGAGCGCCAGATCATAGGCTTTCTTGAGCTGGCCGAGAATTTCCGTCTCTCCCAGCACCATCGAATCCAATCCACAGGCGACCCGGAACAGGTGCCGCACGCTTTGTGGTTCGGCCAGGGTGTAAATTTCATCGGCGAGCGGATCGTCGTAGGCGTGGATGGCGATCAGAAATTTCTTCAGTTCGGCGAAGGCGGCCGAGGCTTCCAGCGGGGTGGCCGCGTAAATTTCCACGCGGTTGCAGGTGGAGAGAATCACGCCTTCCTCGACCAGGCCCCGCCCGCGCAGGTCCTTCAAAACCTCCGGAATGCGCGCCTCCGCAAAAGCGAACCGCTCCCGCAATTCAACGGGTGACGAGTGGTGGCTCAGGCCGAGAACGACAATCATGGATGGTGAATGGGCGAAAGCAGGTTCGTGCCCCAAAACGTCAACAGCACAAAAGCAAAAATCCCGATGGTGCTGATGGCAAAGCGGCGGCCGGTTTGGGCAAAACGCCAGCGCGCCAGGAGCAGCCCAAAATATAAAACCCAAAGCACGGCCGACCAGACGACTTTGGCGTCCTGAAACAAAGAGGCACCTTCGGGCCGCGGCAGATGTGCGCCGATTTCCAGGCCCACCGAAAGCAGGATGAAACCCGCCAGCACGAGCCGGGCCGTGACCATTTCCAGACGTTGAATGGGCGGGAAGAGCGAGAGCATAGCCCGAAGTTTGTGGAATTTTAAATCGTGTTCCTGCGTCAGGAACATGCCCCCCGCCACCGATGCCAGGCCGAACGCGCCGTAGGCCAGCAGGATTAGCGCGGCGTGCAAACTAGCCGCCGCGCCGGAGAATTCCGGGTTCGGACCGTGCGGCGGATCCAGCGCCGGCATGAGCGCAAACACCCCGATCGCAAAGAGCACCGGCGAGGCGAACGCGCCGAGATAGCGCAAACGCGGCCACAAGCCGATCGCGAGGTAAGCCGCCACCAGCGCCCAGGCCAGGAAGATCGTGGCCTCGAACAGGTTGTTGACCGGGCATTGTTTGAACGAGAAGCCACGATAAAACATCGCAGTGGTGTGCAGGCCGAAGCCGAGCAGGAGCAGGAGATAATTCACCCGGTTGTCCTGGCGGAAGCCTTTGCGCCAAAGCAAAACCGAATACACCATGCTGCAACCGTAAACGATCACGGCCAGCAAAAAAAAATGGCGGTCAGTCAACCATTCCACGCTCACAGGTTAGTCAGGCCACGGCGTGGCGCAAGCGGCAAGTCAAAGCCGCAGCGTCCTTGGGTGGGCAAACAAAACCTACGTCAACCGCAGAAAAACCCCAGGTTATCCGGCGAAGCTGATTTTGTCGTCGCCGGTGGTGGTGCCGGGGTTTTGCGCGAGCAGCTTGTCGAGGTCGCCCGTTTTTTCGCCCAGCGAAAACAGCCGGTCGGCAATGTCGTTCAGCGCGAGCCGGGTGGTTCCGAACCGCTCCGCCAGCGTGCTGAAGATGCCCGCCAGCTCGTAGCGCTGCGCCAGCCGGTGATCGCTCGCCGCGCGGAACTGCGTCCGGCCCATCGCTTCGAAGTATTTCAAATCGGGAAAACCACGCCGCTCGGCCCGCTCGCGAATCCGTTCCGGAAAGACGCCCGAGAGGAACAGCGAATAATTGCCGATGTGGGCGCGGATCTGAAAACTGGTGCGGTCGTCGGCGTGCTGGAGCGCGGCGAGCATTTCAAAAAAATAATCCAGCGGCCGGGCCTGGCCGGGCACGACGCAGCGGGCGCGCTCCGCCCGGGAGAATTCCGCGAGCATTTCGGCGACATAATCCGCCACCGCCCGGTCCTGCAAGCCGGCGCGTTTGAGGACGTGCCGCACCAGGATGTAAAAATAAAAATGGGTGGAAACACGCAGGCAGCCACGCCGTTCGAGCAGCGCGTGCAGCAGCGCTTCGTCGTCCAGAATCGCGTCGCGCGAATCCTCGTCGGCCAGCAGTTGCACCAGGCACTCGGCGTCACTCTGGCGGCGGCCCAGCACGGCGAGGATGAACTCCACATCCTCGGCCGCGAACTGAACCCGGCAGTTGGGTTGAATCATTTTCATAGTCACGACACTGGCCGATCCTCGCCCCGCGATCCCCTGCCCTGCTATCGGCTGGTTTTGTTTAAGCATAACCGATTCCAAACATTTTTTCGAGTTATCACCCGTGCCGCCATGCTTTCATGAACAGATTTTGGCGGGCTGCCAATTGTTGGACAGTTCGCGAAACTCAAATTGAACATGGGTTGCCGCGCACCGAACTAGCTGGCAGACTCCGCGCGTGGCTATCACCCAACACGCTGCGCAGAAATCGTCTCCGGTCAAAGTCGCCGTGCTCGGCACCGGCTCGCTCGGCCAGCACCACGTCCGGCTCTACGCCGAACTTCAGCATACCGGCCAGGTGGAGTTGACCGGCATTTATGACGCCCACGCCGAAACCGCCCGCAAAATCGCCGAAAAACACAAAACCAAAATCTTCCACTCCGTCGCCGAAGCCGCCGCCGCGAGCGAAGCGGTCAACGTCGTCACGCCGACCACCACGCATTTCGAACTCGCCAGACAACTGCTTGCCCAGGGCAAACACCTGCTCGTCGAAAAACCGATGACCGACAACACCGAGCAGGCGGCGGAACTCGTCCAGCTCGCGCAGAAAAACAACTGCGTCCTGCAAGTCGGCCATGTCGAGCGGTTCAATCCCGTGTTCACCTACCTCGAAACCGCCGCGCCGGAACCGCGCTTCATCGAGACGCATCGGCTCTCGCCCTACCCTGCCCGCTCGACCGACATCGGGGTCGTGCTCGATTTGATGATTCATGACCTGGACGTGGTGCTTGCGTTCGTGAAATCGCCCGTGACGAGCGTGGACGCCGTGGGCATTCCGGTGTTGAGCCAGAGCGAGGATATCGCCAACGTGCGCCTGCGCTTTGCCAACGGCTGTGTCGCCAACCTCACCGCCAGCCGCGTCAGCCCGGAGCGGATGCGGAAGATTCGCGTGTTCAGCGGCGGCGCGGCGCCGAGCTACATCTCGCTCGATTACCGGGCGCAGGAAGGTTTCATCTACCGCATTGCCCGCGACGGCGAGGAAGAGAGCTCGCTGCTCAAAAAAATCATGGCGGCCAAACTCGGCGTGGGCAAAGACTCCGCCATCGTCAGCCAGTTCGGCGGCAAGAAAATCGTGCGCGAGCCGGTGCCGATTGCGAAGGACGAACCGCTCAAGCTCGAACTGCAAAGTTTTGTGAACTGCGTCCGCGAAAAACAGACGCCCGTCGTGAGCGGCGAATCGGCGAAACGTGCGCTGGACCTGGCGTTTGAAATCACAAGGCAGATTCAAAACCAAAAATGAATAATCAACTTCGCCGAGTTTTCGGAGAAAGCTTGGTTCGATAGGTCACTTGCTTTTCTGCGAGAACCATTGCCAATTGTTGCTTGTCATCGCGTTCCGCCGGGCCGTAGTCACCGTTCATTTGAAGCCCTTCACCAATAAAATCTGGATACAGAGCCGCGAGTCGAGGAATGGAACGTTCGGCCAGCTTGAAATACTCCTCGTCCAATTCAACGCCAACGGAATCGTAACCAACCGCTTCAGCAGCGGCAATGGTTGAGCCAGAACCCATGAACGGATCGAGCATCGTGCCTTCGCCAAGTGGCAGGAGCGAACGAACGAGGACGCGCATAAAATGTTGCGGCTTTAGACACGGGTGATTTGAGATTGCTGCTTCGCGGTCGGGTGTGCGTCCGCTCGGAATTGAATCAGGCAATGGTTTGTTGACCGAGAGCCGCCGCAGTCCGCCGGTTTTCCATTTGCGAAGATTTTCGGCCACCGTCTTTTCTTCAATTGGCTTTCGGAAAAGCATCCAAGGTTCGTAAGCGCCTTTGGGCGTCACACACACTTCGGGAAACTCGCGCTCGGCAAGCTTCGGCCGGTCACCACCGCGAAAACTAAAGTAAAGGCGCATAATCGCCGCCCGCACTTCGTAGCCCGCTTCGGCCATCGCGCCCTGGACGAGGTGCTGCAAAATCGGATGTCCGGCCACACACACGTGAGCCCCCGGCACGAGTGCCGGCCACAGAACCTTGCCCCATTCATGGACGAAACGCCGAAGTTCCAGCTTCTGCGCGTCAGTCAAAACCGTAAAGCGAGGCAACGGGTCACGCTGGCTGCCGCCGATTGTCGGTGGCAGCCGCCACACGCCGCCACGTCCCGCGCGAAGTTTGGCAACCTCTTTTCCAGTAAATTCCAAAACGCCATAAGGCGGGTCGGTGCAGACGGCATGGAGCGAACGCGGCTTGCACTCGCGAAGCCAGTCGAAACAGTCTGCATGGTGAATTCGATACATTTCTTATCTGCAACCAAGTTCAACTATAGGCGAAAGACAATCAAGCGCAAAACGTGTATCAACTATGGGCGAAATGGACACCAAAGCGACCATCGGCCGTTTTCTTCGCAAACTCCGCGAACAAAAAGAGCTTACCCAAGAGCAACTGGCCAACAAAACCGGCATCACCTACCAGCATCTCTCTGGCATGGAAAACGGTCGGGAGAATTTCACGATTGATATTCTTGAATCTCTCGCCCGCGCACTCGCCTGTCCGCTGCCTCAATTGATTGCCGGTGCGTTTGCTCCTGAACCAACCGCATCTGGCACCACTGTAAACCACGATTATTTCCGCCCACAAGTTCCGCTGCCACCGGGCATGAGCACCTCCCATCTTGAAGCCGCCATGAACGCCACGCAAAGCATTGTGGCGCGCATCAATGCCAACTTGCTCGCCAGCGGGGCAAAACCACTGCCGGAATATATTCAAGGCAACAATTTCAGCGGACTTGTCTCAAATGTTTTTTGTGATGCGTTGAATGACCATTCACCCTACAAACATAATTCCGACCAAGCCTATCCGGACCTCATCAATCCGGCGACGAAGAAAGGCGGCAAGCCGGCTGGATTGGAAGTGAAATCCACCATTCAAATCGGCAAAGGCGGAGAAAGCCACAACGGACATTCTGGCTGGCATCTGATTGCTTGTTTTCAGATTGAATCACAAACGGGAAATATCCGCTTCATTCATCTCATGTTTGCCGTGTTGGACGGGCATAATCAACCTGAAGCGGATTGGACTTACGTTGGAAGCAAAGTCAACGCGGTCACCGGCAGCAGCCGCACTGAAACATACAACACGACACTCGCAGGTTTGACCAAACTTCGTGACGGTTCTGTTTTCCTTGACCCTACGGCGATTGATTTCAAACGCTGGCGCCAGGAGCGAAAGGGTGCTGTTCCTTCGTATTCGATATTTTCATAGAGGAGAAGGGTTGGTTCTGTTTGCTCGCGTCTCTTCGTCTCTGCTTTAAAATAAAACCGTTGAAACCGAAAACCTTCATGCTCATTGCCGGTGAGGCGAGCGGGGATTTGCTCGCGGCGGAACTGGTGGCCGCGCTGCGGGCGAAAGTCCTGGCCACGGAATCCGCGCCGACCGCCGATTCGCAGCCGTTGCGAACGGAACTGGCGCCGCAATTTTTCGGCGCAGGCGGCCCGAAAATGGCGGCGGCGGGCGTGGAACTCGCCTTCGATCTGACCCGGCACTCGGTCGTCGGCTTTTCCGAGGTGCTGAAAAATTATTTCAAATTCAGGCGCCTGTTCAACCAACTGCTCCAGCTCGCCCGCGAACGCCAGCCGGACGTGATTATCGGCGTGGATTACGGCGGTTTCAATCTGCGCTTTGGCCACGCGATCAAACAATTGGTCCGCGCCCACCAGAACGAGTTCAACAATTGGAATCCCAAGATCGTGCAGTTCGTTTCGCCGCAGGTCTGGGCCTCGCGACCCGACCGCGCGCTCCAACTGCAGGCGGATTACGATCTGCTCCTGAGCCTTTTTCCGTTCGAGAAGGATTGGTATGCGAAGCATGCGCCGAGGTTGCGCGTGGAGTTTGTCGGGCATCCGATGGTCGAAAGAAATTCAAAATTCAAAATCCGAAATTCAAAATCCGAAAGCTCGGCGGCTTCGCCCAACATTGTGCTGCTCCCCGGTAGCCGCGCGGACGAGGTGCGCCGGCATTGGCCGGTGGTGACGGGCGCGTTCAATTTGCTGCGCCTCAACCTGCCCGGCCTGCGCGCCAAGGTGGTCTTGCCGAGTGAAAGCATGGTCGCCTCGGCCCGATCGCTCGGCGTGCCGGCGGGGTTGGAAGTCCAGGCCGGCAAGATCGCCGATGCGCTGGCGGAGGCTGATCTGGCCATCACCAAGTCCGGGACCGTCACGATGGAGTGCGCGGCGTTCGGCGTGCCGGCGGTGGTGTTTTACAAAACGTCCTGGCCGACCTACTGGATCGGCCGACAGATCGTGACCGTGAAATATCTGGCCATGCCAAACCTGTTGGCGGGTGAGGAGATCTTTCCGGAATTCATCCAGGCCGCCGCCACGCCGGAGAACATTGCGCTCGCGGCGCTGGCCATGCTGCGCGACGAAGTGCGGCTCCACGCCGTGAAAACCAAGCTGGCGGCAGCGATGGCTTCGCTTGGTCAACCCGGAGCGGCAACACGCGCCGCCGAAGCCATCGTGAATTTGCCGCCATGAAAGACCTCACGAATCCGAAGTGGATCAAAGCCAAGGGCATTCTCTTTCTCGCGCTTGGGCTGGCGGCGTCCGGGCTGCTGATTGCCGAGGTTGCCGGGGAAATTCGGCTCCGAATCATTTTACTGCTGGCTGTGGCGGCCTGGAGTTTCTGCCGATTTTACTATTTCGCATTTTACGTGATCGAAAAATACGTGGACCCGAGCCAGAAATTTTCCGGCCTCTTCGCCTGCTTCCGCTATCTGATTAGAAATCGAAAAGGCTGAAGCGGTGGAACCCGGCTTTACGCCGAAACCCCAGACGCTTAAGAATCAAGCCTTGCGCTCCGGCGCCCGCAACCCCGCCAGCACCGTTTCCAAAAACATGCGGAGCGAGTCGTGCAAGTTTTCGAGCCAGGGCAAGACGCGGCGTTCCAGCGCGGCGGACAGTTCGGTGGTGTCCGCCGAATCGGCGACAGCGTCCACGTCCTGGATGATACCGCCGAGTTGCTGCAACTGCCATTTGCGGAGCTGGAGCAGCGAGGCGCGACCATTGGCGGGTCCGCATTGATTTTCCGGGAGGAGACTCAGGGTAAGCAGCGGCTCCTTGAGTGCGGTGGACAAGTGCCACCACAATTCACGGGCCTGGGCCTCGTCGTTGATGAGCACCAATTCGACGGCCGACTGCACCTGGGCACGGGTCTCGGCGGTCTGCTGCAACGCGGCCTGGATCAATTGCGCAGGCACTTCTTCCAGACTCATGGTCTCGCCTTCCACGCGGGCAAAGTTCTCGGCGGAGGACCGTGGCTGGCCAAGCGAGACCGGGGTGCCATCCACGTTGAGCGCACAGACGATGCGCTGACGCTGGAGGGCCAAGCCTTCGAGGTACGAGCGGATGGCGTTGAAGGAGCGCCGCTCGGAGGGTACCGGCACCGGCAGCCCGTCCAAAATCACTTCAATTTCCCCGAAGGGCGGCGCGGCAAATGAGTCTGAAAACATAAGACTAACGCGTTATAACGGCAGAAAGCGTGCCGCCGGAAGGCCTTCCCTGGGAATATGCAAAATAGTCGTTTTCCAAACCTGGCTGAGCGCAAAAACTGCCGCTTTCGTCCGCAATATCCAATTTCCGTGGCAAAAACGCGGGCATTCAGCGCAGAAACCACCAACTTGCGTCGCGCTGAAAAAAATTGGTTCACACCAAGTGAAATCGCTGTGTCTCACTCGCGGACAGCCCTGCCCACATTCGTGACACCAACCAGTCGCGCTTAAAGCCATGCTTTCCGATAAAAAATCATCATGCAAAGCGCTTTCATCCTGGCGACCCAGATGAACTTGGAAGCGCATTCCCCGAACGGCGCTTCCCACAATTCTTGACCAACCGATCGCCTCGAAGGCAATTCGGGTTTGCTGATTCTTCCTGGTGCTTTGAACGGAAATCCGGCCGTGCGTGAGAGGACGCGAGGCACTCGAAAATACCGACTATGCGAGCTAAATTGTTTCGTGATTTTGACCGATACCTGTACTGCGGGCCTGCGTGCGTCAAATCACCGGAGCGGCATGGCTAGAAAAAATTGCACAATTTTACCAAAACAGACGGATGCGCGGGGCGAACGAAAATCCGCAGCGCAAAACCCGGGTGCCCGTTCCAAATTAAACGCCGTCGCTCCAGCATGCTAACTGAGACTTCGCCCCACCGGGCCGCGATGCAAGATCGATGGCCGGGACGAACCATCGGGTGTTCACCCGCCCGCGAAATAGAAAATTATCGATGAAATCGGACGCGGTCTTTGTTCTGGAAAACGCGGGCTGGCCGGCAATGCTCTTGGACGGCACGGGGACGATCCTTCGCGCCAATCAGGCGGCGGTCAAAATCTTCGGCCCGGTGCTCGACGGCGGCACCACGCGGCTGTCGGCCCTCTGGACGCCGGACAACGGCACCAGTGCCGAACAGTTTCTGGCGCTCTGGGAGCGTGCGCCAGCCAGCCGGGTTTCGCTTAAACTCCAGGTCCGAGGCGGCGGCACGAGCGTGTTCGCGGCGACACTCTGCGCCTTCAGCCAGGCGGCCCAGAAATTTTTTATTTTCCAGGCGCCAATCGAAACTGGTCCAGTCGACGGCGCCAAATCCGCCGCCGATTCCGGCCCCGCGCAGAAGCAAAAGCTGGACTGCGCGCTGCAGCTCGCGCGGACGGTGTCGCTCGACTTTAACAACGCGCTCACGGGCATTCTCTGTCATACCACGCTGCTGTTGAGTCAGACCCCGGCGGAGCACCCGTGGCGCGTGTCGTTGCTCGAGGTTGAAAAATCCGCACACCGCGCGGCGGAAGTCGCCAACGATCTGGCCGCGTTCACGCGGCAGGAAAGCGCCCCACGCGGTCCGGCCGCCGGCAACCTGAACACCGTTGTGCAAAGTGCCGCCGCCCGCTTTCAAAACGTCCTGCCGGGCAAGATTGAATGGTCCCTGCAATGGGGCCGGCAGCTGTTTGCCGTACGCTTCGACGAATCCAAAATGGAGCAGGCACTCGTCAAGCTGTTTGACAACGCTGTGGAAGCCCTCGACGGCCACGGTCGGATTACCGTGCAGACCCGCAACCTCGAGTTGACCGAGGAAGCCCAGGACCGCGAGTTGCGGCTGGCCTCCGGGACTTACGTCTGCGTAGAAATCAGCGACTCGGGCTGTGGCATCCCACCGGAGGTTTTGCCGCGCGTATTTGAACCGTTCTTCACCACCAAAAAGCGCGGCGGTCACCGCGGACTGGGCCTGGCGCTGGTTTACGGCATCGTCACCAACCATGCCGGCGGAGTTGCCATTTCCAGTCAACCCGGCATAGGCACTTCGGTGCGGGTGTATTTGCCGGCGGAAAAGAAAATGGCTCGTGAAACCCGGACCGAGAGCAGCGATCTGAAGGGCAACCAAACCGTGCTGCTGGTGGATGACGAGGAACTGATGCTGACGATGGGCCAGACCGTGCTGTCGGCTTACGGCTACCGTGTGCTGACCGCAAGCTCGGGAGCCAAAGCCGTTGAAATCCTGTCCCAGCAAGAGGCCGGCGTGGACCTGGTCATCACCGATCTCGTCATGCCGACCATGAGCGGCCGCGAACTGACCGAACAAGTCCACCAGATTTCCCCCCACACCCAGGTGCTGTGCATCAGTGGCTTTGTGCGTCCCGCACCGCAGGCCGATGAAACCGGTTTCCTCCAAAAACCTTTCACCAGCCAGGATTTGCTCGCGAAAGTCAAACGGGCCTTGACCCCGCCAACCGCGGGTTGACCCGGCCGGGGCAAAAGAAATTTAAAGAACAGGAGTTGACGCGCCCCGGCAAATGGCGTATTCACCTAACTTATGCAAATTGAAAGCCTGAAAGTTTTTTGCGACCTGGCCGAAACGGAGAGCTTCACCCGGGCCGCCCAAATCAACGGCGTCACCCAGTCCGCTGTCAGTCAGCAGATCAGTTCACTCGAGCGGCTGTTCAAATCGCTCCTCATCGAGCGGAGCAAAAAAAAGTTCCGCCTCACCCGCGAGGGCCAGGTGCTGTATGATTACAGCAAGCAAATCATCCAGACCTACGACTCGCTCCACAGCCGGCTTCAGGAGATCAAGGACATCATCTCCGGCACCATCCGGGTCTCGACAATTTACAGCATCGGCCTGCACGAGCTGCCGCCTTACATCAAACGCTTCCTGAAGGATTACCCCACCGTAAACGTCCATGTGGAATATCGCCGCTCCAATCAGGTGTACGAAGAGGTGCTCGGGAACGTGGTGGACCTCGGCCTCGTGGCCTATCCCCAGCGCGAAGCCAAACTGGAAATCGTGCCGCTGCGCAAGGACCCGCTCGTGCTCATTTGCCATCCCCAGCACGCGCTGGCCAAACTCAAGCGCATCAAGCTCAAAACCCTTGCCGGCCACAAGTTCGTGAGTTTCGAGCCGGACATCCCCACCCGCAAGGCGCTCGACAAGATTCTCAAGGAGCACAACGTCACCGTCCAGACAGTCATGGAGTTCGACAACATCGAAACCGTCAAGCGTGCGGTGGAAATTGACGCCGGCATCGCCATTGTGCCGAAGGGCACCATCAGCCAGGAAGTCAGCAAGCAAACGCTGGCCGCGGTGGAACTGGACGACGGTGATTTCTTCCGGCCGATTGCCGCGATTTACAAAAAGAACAAGGTTCTTTCTCCAGCGATCAAGCAATTCCTGTCCGTTTTGAAAGAAAATCTCTGAGCTGCCACAACCCCACCGGCGCGCGACGAAGACAGTCGCGCGCCTTTTTATTTCCAGGATCTATTTCAGACCGGCCGGATTCAACGGTTTCAAATCCTTCGGTACGAACAGCCCGTCCTTGCGGATCAGTTCGCCGTCCAACCAGATTTCGCCACCGCCCCACTCCGGGCGCTGGATCAGCACCATGTCCCAGTGGATCGCGCTCCGGTTGCCGTTGCCGCAATCCGCGTACGCCTGCCCTGGCGTGAAGTGCAGCGATCCGGCGATTTTTTCGTCAAACAAAATGTCGCACATCGGGTTCAGAATGTAGGGATTGAAACCGATGGCGAATTCGCCGACATACCGCGCACCGGCGTCGGTGTCCAAAATCTCGTTCAGCCGTTTCGAGTTGCTCGCCGTGGCGGCGACGACTTTACCGGCCTTGAATTCCAGTCTGACATTTTCAAATTTGGTGCCGGAGTAGAGCGTTGGTGTGTTGAATTGAATCACGCCGTTCACGGAATTTTTCACCGGACAGGAAAACACCTCGCCGTCCGGTATGTTCCGCGTGCCCTCGCATTTTTTCGCGCCGATGCCCTTGATGCTGAACGTCAGGTCCGTGCCGGGAGACTTGAGGTGGACGCGATCGGCTTTTTTCATGCGCCGCTCCAGCGGCGCCATCGCCCGCGCCATTTTCGCGTAATCCATCGTGCAAACGTCGAAATACAGATTCTCAAACGCCTCGGTGCTCATGCCCGCCGCCTGCGCCATGCTCGGCGTCGGCCAGCGCAGCACGCACCAGCGCGTCTGGTTCACGCGATAATCCTGCACCGGCCGGATCACTTTGGAATAAAGCTGCACGCGCTCGCTGGGCACGTCAGAATTCTCATTCATGTTGTCCGCGCCGCGGATGGCGATGTACGCCTGCATCTTCTTCATCCGGAACATTTCCACGTCCCGGATGCTGGCGGCCTGGGCTTCAGTCATGCCAAGCAATTGCTCGCGCCCGATCCGCGTGTGCCGCGTCTCGACGAACGGCATCGCGTCGGCCGCGCGCACGGCGCGGATGAGCTCCACGGTGAACTCGTCCGGCACGTCAATCATGTCGAGCAGGATGCGGTCGCCCTTGTTCAACTTGGTGGAATAATTTACCAGCAATCTGGCCAGTTTCGTGTAACGCGGATCGGTCATAATTTATTGCGCACAGGTTAAATGGAACGGCCGGGATTTGCCACAGCAGAAATTGTCGAGCGAAGAACGCGAAGTTGACGAAGGAATCTGCGGCCTTTGTTTTCTTCGCAGCCTTCGCGGAAGGCCGTCATATTAATTGTTAAACAAAACTTTTTATCGTTGAGCGAGAAATTTAGATTAACTAGTGTAGTGTCCTTTAAGACAGTGGTTTTAACTGTGTGAGTTTTTGGCGGGCGCGCCAGACATAGCGTTGGGGGTTGAGGTTGCGTTCGGCCAGGTAGTCCGTCATCGCCGTGACCAGTTCTGGCACGCTGCCAAAGCTGCCTTCGCGCACCACGTCCACGGTCAAATCCCGGAAGAACCGTTCGACCAGGTTGAGCCAGGAACTGCCGGTGGGCGTGAAGTGCAGATGGAAGCGGGGATGCCGCGCCAGCCACGCCTTGACCCGGGCGTGTTTGTGGGTCGCATCGTTGTCAATGACCAGGTGCCGCGCCAGTTCCGGCGGCGTCTCGCGATCCAGTTGCTGGAGGAATTTCAGCCATTCCGTGTGGCGATGCCGCGCCGCGGTCTGGCTTAAGATCTTGCCGTCGAGATACGATAAGGCCGCAAAGAGCGTGACGGTGCCGTGGCGGATATAATCATGGGTGCGGGTGCGCACTTGGCCGAGGCCCAGCGGCAGGCCAGGCTGGGTGCGTTCCAAAGCCTGACACTGGCTTTTCTCATCGCAGCACAACACCAGCGCCTTGGTGGGCGGTTGCAGATAGAGGCCGAGGATGTCCCAGAACTTAGTTTCAAATTGCGGATCCGTGGAGACCTTGAAGGTGCGGACTTGATGAGGCTTGAGATCATTCTGGCTCCAGAGCTGTTGCACGCGGGTTTTGGAGAGGCCGACATAGCGGGCCATCGTGCGCACGCTCCAGCGGGTGCGGCCCTTGGGCGGCTGGGTGACGGCAGTCAGCACGCGCGCAATTTTGTCCACCGGCAGGCGGCTGGGACAGCCAGATCGGGCGGCATCCTGCAAGCCCGCCAGCCCTTTGGCCGCAAAACGGCGCCGCCACTTGCCAACCGTGCCCGGGGTCTGGCCGAGTTCCATGGCGATCGCATCACTGGGATGACCTTCGGCCGCGTGCAGCACGATGCGGGCGCGCAAGACCAGTCGTTGCGGCGTGGTGGTGGCGCGCACCAAGGTGTGCAACTCGGCAGCTTGCGCCGCCGTCAGTTCAATGTGGGGGGCGTGACGCGACATATCACCCAGCATAACCCCAATTCCGTTTGTGTCACGCTTTTAAGGGACACTACACTAGCAAAAATTTTGATTTAAAATCGGCACATGATTACCTTTGATTCAATATTACTTTTGTTTGTTTGTCTTGGCATTTAAGTGTCGCTTCGACTGCGCTTTGCAAAAACTGAATCTGTCCAAACTAAGGAGTCCCGCTTGAGCAGAATCAAGAAAGCCAGCTTTGTGGTTCAAAGCCTGGGTTTGATTACGGTGCCGCTTGGTTTGTATTCACTGGCAGCCTTTATTTTTGGCTGGCCGCAACTGCCTCACCACATGAAAGTGGTTATCGCGCCTGGCCACGCCTTTAGTTCGGCTGCGGAAGTTCCGCCAGCCGTCTTACCATTATGGTTGATTCAGCAGCTCTTGAATTTATGGGGCGGCGTGATGGTGCTCCGGCTGTTCTGGCTTTATGGGCGGGGTATTTTATTTTCGGCCAAGAACATAATTTGCATCCGTTTTTTTGGCTGGCTGCTGATGATTGACTGGTTCATTGACCTTGAAATCCAAGGTCAATTTCACGATTATGGCTTGAGCATGACGCCCTTTTTCTTGGGCCTGCTGATTATATTTTTTGCCTGGATCATGGACGAAGGCCGGAAAATTCAAGAGGAACAGGAATTAACGGTTTAAGCCTATGCCCATCATCGTCAATCTCGACGTGGTTCTCGCGCAGCGCAAAATGCGGCTGAACGATCTGGCCGCCGCCGTGGACATCACGCCGCAAAACCTGTCCATCCTCAAGACCGGCAAGGCCCGGGCCATCCGCTTCTCCACGCTGGAGGCGATCTGTAAAACGCTCGACTGCCAGCCCGGCGAAATTTTGGAATATCGGCCGGAAGCGGTGAAAAGAAAGCCGTCGGCAAAAAGTTAATCCTAGCGGAAAGAGTTTTCATTGCCGCGAAAGGCCCGTTCGCGCTTGCGAACTTCCGCGCGCAACAAATCCTCCGCCGACCAGCCGTGCGCCTGAGCCGTTTGTGCCAATTCAAATATTTCTTGCGCCAGTGCGGTTTTGGTGACCCGACGTTTTGCGGAGTGGCCGTCCGCGATCAATTTGGCCTTGCGCGCTTTCTTCAGCAGTTTCTCGGCGCGGAGCAGCGCCGGGAGGTGCTTCGGGATTCCGTCCAGCGCCGAGGGCCGCGCGTGCCTTGTGCCGTGCTTCTCCGCTTTCTTGATTTTTTCCCAGTTCGCCCAAACCTCGGCCACGTTTTTGACTTTGGTCTTTCCAAAAACGTGCGGGTGACGGCGGATCAATTTGTCGGTGATGTGCCGCGCGACCTTTTCAAAATCAAACGCGCCGCGCTCCTTCGCGAGCTGGCAGTGGAACACAACCTGCAACAGCAGATCGCCCAGTTCCTCCTCCAGTTCGTGATCGTCACCGGACTCGATGGCGTCCATCAACTCATACACCTCCTCGACCGCGTGCCAGCGCAGCGAGCGGTGATCCTGCTCGCGATCCCACGGACAACCGGTGGGGGAGCGCAGCCGGGCCATGACTTTGAGCAGGTAGTTGATTGTGGATTTTTGGTTCACTTTAAACTTTTGTAATGCTTTTCGAGGACCTGCCAATGTTCTTCGAAAAGCCCAAAACGAAATTCGTGTTTCTGTATCTTTTCAATAAAACTCGGCCTTTCGCACTCCCAATAATATCGAAATGCGCCGGGTGAGTAATTAGAGATTAAACCAAGTATGTTGTGGGCATGGTCAGAAAAAGCAAAACAAAGGTCTGGTCTATTCGATTCGCTACGAATGGTAAGACAAGTATAGTAAAGAATCTGTAAGAAGGCCTTTTGCACTTCCTCGGGCATTTTTGTTTGGTTGCGACCAAATAATTCCCTCAGATTCATCTATAAAATCACCAAATCATCCCGATGCACGATTTCGACCCGCGCCAGTTTGCGGTCGCGCACTTCGTCGCCGCTGAATTTGGCGATGCCGCGCGCGAACTCGGTTCCGTCCAGATCGCAAATCCGCACCACCTCACCCGCGCCGAAATCGCCGTCGCACCGCGTCACGCCGGGTGGCAGCAGGCTTTTGCCGGATTCGCGCAACGCCTTTTTCGCGCCGGCGTCCACGAACAGCGCGCCCTTGGGATGGTGGAAAAACGCGATCCAACGCTTGCGGCCCTGGAGTTTGGTTGCCTGCGGCACGAACAGCGTGCCCTCGTCCTCGCCGGCGGTCACGCGCGCCAGCATGTTTTTCTTTTTGCCGGAGGCGATGACGAGCGGGATGCCGGAGCGGATGACAATTTTCGCGGCCTCGATTTTCGATTTCATGCCACCCACGGCGGTGGCGCTGTCGGTGCCGCCGGCCATTTTTTCAATCGCTGAATCCACGCGCTCGATCACGGACAAGGTTTGCGCGTTCGCTTTACCGAAATTTTCGATGACTCCGTCCACGGTGGTCAGAATCACGAGCAAATCCGCCGGCAGCAGCGACGCCACGAGCGCGGAGAGCTTGTCGTTGTCGCCGAACTTCAACTCGGTCGAGGAGACGGCGTCGTTTTCGTTGATGATGGGGATGACGCCGTGCTGGAGCAGCGTCACCAGCGTGTTGCGGGCGTTGAGATGGCGCTCGTGATGTTCCAAGTCGTCGTGCGTGAGCAGCACCTGGGCGACGTGCAGCTCGTGCTTTGCAAAAAGTTTTTCGTAGGTGGCCATGAGCCGGGACTGGCCGACGGCTGCGCAGGCCTGGAGTTCCGCCAGTTCGCCGGGGCGCTTTTCAAATCCGAGCGCGCCCATGCCCGCGCCGACCGCGCCGGATGTGACCAGCACGATTTCGCGTCCGGCCTTGCGCTGGCCGGCGATCTGCCCGGCCAGTTGTTCCATTTGCGCCAGGTCCGGCTGCTTCCGGCTGTCGGTCAGGACGCCGGTGCCGAGCTTGACCACGATCCGGGTGACATTGTTGAGCAACTTGCGTCGCATCCCTCAAATCTAAAGAAGGATTGTGTTACTCGGAAGCCAAAAGTCCCGACCCACGCCGAATCGGACCGAAGGATAAAGCGGAAGCATCCACACAAACGGCGCCGAGACGGCTTAGAAAAAGTTACATCCGGGGCGTTTGAGATTGGGGCGCAGCAGCGTGGGCAAATGGCGCTGCGGGCGCCGGTGCGCCGGTGCTGGCACGGAGGATGAGTTCCGCCGGCAGCCGTTTTGAATCCGGACGCTCGTGGCGGAGCAATTGCAGCATCGCGTCCATCGCCGCCAGACCGAGAAGGTATTTCGGCTGACGCAGCGTAGTCAGCGGGACGCGAAAGTATTCACTCGCCAGGACGTTGCCGAAGCCGACCACGGACAAATCGGTTGGAATCCGCAGGCTTTGGTTCAAGCAAGTGTCGGCGAAGCCAATGGCCACGAGATCGGTGGCGGTCTGCACGGCCGTGGCGTCGCAGCCTTCGTTGATCATTTGCAACGCGGCATTCACCCCATCCTCGACGTTGCTGCCGGCCTGGAAGACGAGCCGCTCGTCGGCCTCCAAGCCCGCCCCGCGTAGCGCACGGCGATAGCCTTCGAAGCGCGCTTGCGCCCACGGCGCGGCCAGCGGCCCGGCGAGATACGCAATGCGCCGATGGCCCAATTCCAGCAAGTGCCGGGTGGCAGCCTCGCTGGCGGGCGTATCATCCACCGCCATGCTGGTAAACTGGGCGCAAAACCGCGCCGGATGACCGAGCAAAACTGTCGGTGTGCCGCACGTGTGAAGTTCCTGATAAATTCGCGCCTCGGGAGCCATGCGATACACCGGTGCGACAAACAAGCCGTCCACGCGGCGCGCCAAGAGGCGCCGCAGGCAGGCCTCCTCCCTCTCGACCTGATTGAGCGAGTGCATGAGGAGGAGATCGTAACCCAGTTCATGCGCCCGCTCCTCCAACGCCAGCACCAGGCGGGCGAACGTGGGATCGGTGGAGGCCGAGATCACCAGTCCGAAGATTTTGGTGGTGCGCGTGCGCAGTCCCTGCGCGCTCGAATCCGGCACGTAACCGAGTTGCTGGGCGAGTTGCTTGAGCCGCGCCCGGGTCGCGGCCGAAACGTCCGGCGCGTCCCGCAGCGCCTTGGACACCGTCATGATCGAAACCCCGGCGCGCGCCGCAATGTCTTTAAGTCGCACCATCGCAATTAAAAATTAAAAATAGAAAATGAGAAATGAAAAGCACCGCGAACAACCAGCCGTTTTTTTTATTCGATTTTGCATTTTCAATTTCAGAGATTGGCGCCACGCCAGTGCAGTTTTGCGCGGAGCGATTCAAAAAAGGAAGTTCCTTTCAAGTGCATCAGCCGCACCGTGCGACGGCTGCGGCGAATGTTGATTTGATCGCCCGCCGCCAGTTCACTGACCACTTCACCATCCGCGCTCAGGAGTGTCGCCGGTTTGGTGTGGATGACCTGGACGCAAATGGTGGAATTCAGCGGCAGGATCAGCGAGCGGTTGGAGAGCGTGTGCGGACAAACCGGGGTGAGTTGAAAAACCTCGGCCGTCGGGTACACCACCGCGCCGCCCGCCGCGAGTGAGTACGCCGTTGAACCGGTCGGCGAACTGATGATCAAGCCGTCGCACCGGTAACGCGTAAGCGGGTCGCCAGCCACGCTGACGTGCAATTCGATCAGGCGCGAGGCGCTGCCGCGGCTGATGACAAAATCGTTGAAGGCGCTTTCCGCGATCGTGCGCCCGGCGCAGTCGGCCCGCGCCTCGAGCAGCGCCCGGGATTCAAACTGGAACTCGCCCTCCCAGACGTGGCGCAGCGCGCGGGCCAGGTGCGCCGAGGACACGGCAGTGAGAAAGCCCAATCCGCCGATGTTGATGCCGAGCATCGGCGTGAGCGAACCGGCGGTGTGGCGCGCGACGCGCAGCATCGTGCCGTCACCACCGAAAACCAGCAGCAAGTCCACCGTCCGGGCCAACCCGGCGGCGTCCACGGCGGTTGCACAACGCAGCCGCGCAAGTCCAGCGGTGTCGGCATCGCAAAGCACTTCGCGGCCGGCCGCG
>Ga0075030_100000057_pt1 | contig 71515 bp, 50 predicted proteins | sample LitLauG_LLR_2012_FD_71393 | JGI IMG/M metagenome (GOLD analysis project Ga0075030, IMG submission 71393) | Freshwater sediment microbial communities from Pennsylvania, USA - Little Laurel Run_MetaG_LLR_2012 | ecosystem: Environmental > Aquatic > Freshwater > Creek > Sediment | place: USA... | reverse complement strand
CTTTCGTGGAAGAGCGACGGCAACGTCTTCACCGATCCGGGCGCTCTGAACAATCGAAGTCTCGTTCCTGGTCTGACCTTTGGACCAAACAGCGGCGAGGGCATTTCATCGCGGCGCACGCCGGGAGCGGGCCAATTCGCCATTGATTTTTACACGGCCAACGCCATCCGGATGACGATAGACAGCAGCGGGAACATGGGCATCGGCCAGACCAGTCCCACCGTGAAACTAGATGTCAATGGCGCCGTCAGCGCCTCGAGCTTCCAGGGTGCGGGAATCCTGTCGTGGCAAGCGGTTGATGACTGTTTGGTTCCGGCGGAACCGAACCAAGGGTTTATTGCCTCAAGCCCGGTGGAAGTTTCGGTAATCCTACCTTCCTCGCCGGCCATCGGCGATATCATCTCCGTGAGCGGCGCCGGGCCTGGCGGCTGGGAAGTTGACCAAAACGCGAGCCAAAGAATTGACGCGCGAAACCTCCACCCCTTTTCGCCTGGCACCAATTGGATGAAGTTTGGGAGCAGCAATCAGTGGTCAGCCATTACATCCTCCGCTGACGGAACCAAGCTGGCAGCCGTGGTTGACGGCGGATTCATCTACACGTCCACCGATTCGGGCACCAATTGGGTGGCGCGAACCGCAGCCGGAAGCAGGAGCTGGAGGGGGATTGCCTCGTCCGCCGATGGCTCCAAACTCGTCGCGATCGAGTACTTCGGAGACATTTACACTTCCGCAGATTCAGGTGCGAGTTGGACCTTCCGAACCAATCAAGGCGTCGCGGGGATTTGGGTCTATTCGTCCCCTGATGGCTCCAAGCTGTATGCGGGAGATGGCCTTTCTACCTCGGATGATTCTGGGGTTACCTGGTGGAGCATTGGGGCTCCGTTCCCGAGTGCCAAGTGCTTCGCGGCTTCCTGGGATGGTAGAAAAATGTTCGCTGCCACTAGTGGCTACCTCTACACCTCGACAGATTCCGGAACGAATTGGGTGCGCCGACAACAGGCACAGGGCATCGGGTTCGGATTCAAGCACGTTACCTCTTCGGGTGACGGCACCAAACTCGCAGCCATCGAGGACTCGAATTGGATTTGGACCTCCACTGATTCAGGCACCAATTGGACCGGTTGGAATGCGCATATACTATGGTCATGTTTGTCAGGCTCCGCAAATGGCAATCGGCTTCTGGCAATTACGGGCAGCGTCGGCAGCGGCCAGGCTTACTATTCAAGAGATGCGGGAGCGACATGGAGCCATGACCTGAGCAGCCCCGACGTGATCAGTTGTTCGACTATGTCTGCCGACGGCACCAAACTCGCAGTCGGCAGTGCCACCCCCGGTTTTGGCGACTTTATCTACACTCTAAGCCCTGTCTTCTCGAGCGCCACGACGACCACAACCGGCATCTCCGGATGTCTCGTTGGAAAACCATATACAGCGGTCGAACTCCAATACATCGGCAACAACGTGTTTATCCCCATCAGTCACGAGGGAACAAACTTTATAGCCTACTAAGGAACGGAGTCTTATTATGAAAACATTGAGTCTTTCTCTAATTATCCTCACGCTAGCGTTACACGCAGCCCGGGGCCAGAACTACTCGATAGACTGGTTCAAGGTTTCCGGCGGCGGCGGCACGAGCACGGGCGGCGTTTACACCGTCAGCGGCACCGTTGGTCAGCACGATGCTGGCGGCCCGCTGACCGGCGGCAACTTTTCGCTGACCGGCGGCTTCTGGGCGCTCTACGCCGTGCAAGTTTCTGGCGCTCCGGTGTTGAATATCAGGCTCACCAGCACGAACACCGCGATGGTTTATTGGCCTTCGCCGTCCATGGGATGGACTCCGCAAGTGAACACCAGCCTGTCCTCAACGAATTGGTTGACGCCATCCGAAACCATTCAAGACAACGGCACGATCAAATACATCATCGTCAATTCGAGGACTGGAAACCGGTTCTACCGGCTCAACAAACCATGATTTTGGCTGGGCTGGGTTCGCTTATCGCGCATCCAGCTCTTTCTTTTAAGAAAGTTCCAACCCCAGCAAAGCGCGGCGGCAGCCGATTTTCATTGAGAATCTCCTGGCTCAGGCGATTTTTCCGTCTGCGAATTGCATGAGTTGGGCTTGAAGCAAGCCCAAACCGCAACCGAGTCCTCAAGCAGGTGCTTCAATCGGTCCGCTCCACCGCAGGCTTATCGAATCAGTAGCCCCCAAAAACTCGCTTTTTACCAGAACTATTTTCAGCCTGACAATTCATTTAGCCTGAACCGTCATGACAGCCGATAAACCTGGGCGTGCGTTGGCACAAGTTGAGGTGACGCAGTGAACATTTGTAAGCGCACTGCATAAAATCAGCCAGCGAAAACCAATTGGTATCAAATCCCGGGTTCTTGATTTCTCTGTTTAATAGTTTATTGAGAAAGAAAAAAGTTATTTGGATTCTTCAAAATGGCAGATGTAGTGAGGTGTTTGCCAGAACCTTGACCACGCAGCGCCGAGCAAACTTTATTTGGCATGTTGAGTGCTCAAAGTGCAGCATGATTTTGTGTTCATCTTATTCTTGCTGCCCAGGGTGGGATGATCGTCGTTTGTTCAAATGGCAGACTCTGATCGTGATTTGCTGCGGTCCGCCTCGGTGCCCATCCTAACGGTTCCCGTGCTTTAGGCGCGTCGCACTGACGCTGTGGATTGGCCGCTAAATCGCCTAAACGAGCACGGAGAAATTCAAATGTTCTCCTGTCGTTCAGACGGTTGAGAGCCTTTTAAGCAACCTGATATCCAAACAGTTCGCTCTTACGCGAACATTCAATGCGACAAGTGTCGTCCGGTGCAGCAGCAGTTAATTATGGAATCGCTCGATCAAAGGCCATTGTTTTTGGAAAGATTAACCTGGGAGGAGTTGCTCGCTTTGCGCCGCGCCGGCGCAAGTTTGTGTCTGCTGCCGGTCGGGGCCACTGAACAGCACGGTCCGCATCTGGGGGTGGGCATGGATACCTGCCTCGCGACGAAACTTTGCGAGGCTGTGTCGAGTGCCACTGGAGTGCCGGTGCTCCCGCCGCTGGCCTACGGTTGTTCACTCGGACATTCGCGGCGCTGGCCGGGCACCTTCGCGCTGCAGCCGCAAACTCTGATGAACACCGTGACCGAGATTTTTGACTGGCTGAAAAGCGCTGGGTTCCCCCGCCTTTTGCTGGTGAACAGCCACGTCGGCAACGCCGCCCCGCTTCGGTGTGCGCTGGAGATCATCCGCAGCCGGTGGGACCACGCGTTGGTGAGTGTGTGCAACGTGGCCGAAATCAGCCCCCGGGTTCGCGCGCAGTTTTTCGCCGACGCGCAGGACTGGCACGCCAATGCGGCGGAAACGTCGCTCATGCTGGCCCGAGCGCCGGAGTATGCCCGCGCCGCACGGCTTGCCGATGCCGATGACGCGGATCGGACGACCGGGCTGGTGTTCCCGCATCCGGTCAACCGCACCAGCCGGAACGGCGTCACTGGCTTTCCGAGCCGCGCCACCCGCGAAGCCGGCGAAATCCTGTTTAGCCAGATGGTCGAAGACCTTAGCGAGTTGGTCCGCCGTGCCCTCCAAGAACAACCGCCCTTGCACCAAAGTTATTTTGAAACCCTGACATGAAGCCCCCTGTAAAATTGAATTCCGCCCGCAAAGTTCGATTTCCGAATGCCGCCAAGCCGCTCGCCGCGCCGCCGTTGAAATCCGGCGCTAATCTGAAAGTCGACCTGGACGCGCTCAAACAAAAACTCATCCGCCAAGGCGTGAAGTATTGTTTGGGTGCCTACGTGGACATCCACGGTGTGCCGAAGGGTAAATTCGTGCCGATCGAACATTTTGAACACTTTGCACATGGTTCCGAGCTTTACACCGGTTACGCGCTGGATGGACTCGGCCAGGCGCCGAACGATGACGAGATTTCCTCGGTGCCGGATTTAGGCAACATTGTCCAAGTGCCCTGGCTCAAGGAACTGGCCTGGATGCCGGCGGACAACCATTTCCACGGCCGGCCTTATCCACTGAACACGCGGGTGTTGCTGCAAAACATTTTGGCCGAAGCCGCGGCGATGGGTTTTCGTTTCAATCTCGGCATCGAGTGCGAAATTTACGTTCTCAAACAGGACGAAGCCGGACGACTGCGGGTGCCCAATCCCGACGACAACTTGGAAAAGAGTTGTTACGATGTGAAACGCTTTCTCGACGTATTCCCCTGGCTCGACGAGATGGTTACCACCATGAACGGACTGGGCTGGGATGTCTATTCCCTCGACCATGAGGACGGGAACTCACAGTTTGAATTTGATTTTCAATATGCCGACGGCCTGACCATGGCCGACCGGTATATCTTCTTCAGGTTTATGGCCAAGGCGCTGGCGGAGAAACACGGCCTGCTGGCCACCTTCATGCCCAAGCCTTTCGCGGACAAGACCGGAAATGGTGCGCATTTCAACATGTCGCTCGCGGATCCTAAAACCGGCCGCAACCTGTTCAAAACGGACCCCAAGCAGGATCCACGCGGGCTGGGACTGTCGCCGCTGGGTTATTCCTTCGTAGCCGGCGTTCTCCGCCACGGTCGGGCGCTGTGCGCGGTGCTGGCTCCGACGGTGAACAGTTACAAACGGCTCATCCGGCGCGGGGCGATGAGTTATTACTCATGGGCGCCGGTGTTCAATTCCTTCGGCACCAACAACCGCACCAACTCCGTGCGCATTCCCATGGGCGGTGGGCGTTGCGAAAGCCGCAACGCGGATTCCTCGTGCAATCCGTATCTGGCCGCCGCGCTGGTGCTGGCTGCCGGATTGGAAGGCGTGCGCGAAGAGCTTAATCCAGGTGATCCGCACCATGAAAATCTTTATGAACTCTCGCCCGCCGAACTGGCCGCCGCCGGGGTTCAGGAACTGCCGCGCACGCTGGGCGAAGCAGTGGATGCCTTCGAGGCGGACCCGTTCATCGAAAAAATTCTCGGCACGGAGTTGAAGAACGAGTTCGTCCGCTACAAACGCGCCGAGTGGCAGGATTATCACCAGAGCGTGAGCCAATGGGAAATTGACCGTTACGCCCGTCTGTTTTGAAACCACTCCGAGAGATCGGAACAAACCGAAACCAAATAGAAAGACCAAAATGAAACTAAACAAACTAATTGCAATCGCATTTGTCGGCCTGGCCAGCGTGGCCGGGATCAACGCCGCGCCCCTGAAAATCGCCTATAGCGACTGGCCAGGCTACACCGTCCTGGAAGTCGCCAAACAAAAGGGCTGGTTCAAGGACGCCGGACTGGACGTCGAGTTGGACTGGTTCGAATACCTGCCCTCAATTGACGCCTTTTCCGCCGGCAAGGTGGATGCCGTGGCCATCGTGGCTACGGACGCGCTCGTGACCGGCTCGACTGGTGGCAAGAGCAAAATCATCGCTCTGCTCGACTACAGCGAAGGCAGCGACATGATCGTTGGCGCACCGGGCGTCGAATCCATCAAGGACCTCAAAGGCAAGGACATCGGGATTGAAGTCACGCTGGTGGAGCATTTGTTGCTCCTCAAGGCGCTTGAAGTGAATGGCATGAAACAATCTGACGTGAATTTGGTAAACACGCCGACCGACAAGACGCCGCAAACCCTCGCTTCGGGAAAGGTGGCGGCCATTGGCGCCTGGTATCCAATCTCCGGTCAGGCGTTGAAGCAGGTGCCTGGATCAAAGAAACTTTTTACCAGCGCAGAGGCCAAGGGCCTTATCTATGATGTGCTCTCGGTCAACCCCTCAAGTTTTGCCCATAACAAGGAAGCGTGGACCAAGATCACGGCCATCTATTACAAGTGCGTGGATTATCTGAAAGATCCAGCCACACGCGACGACGCCATCAAAATCATGGCGGCGAAAGTCGGCGCCGACCCGGTGGAATATGCCAAGAACGTGCCCGGCACGCACTTCCTTACCTTGGCCGAGGCGAAGACTGCCTTTGCCGTGGGAACGGGACTGGACTCGATCTATGGGTGCCTGGACGTTGGCAACAAGTTCAATCTCGACAATTCAGTCTACAAAATCTCCCAGAAGGCGGCCAACTACCTGGTGCCTTCGGTCGTGATGGGTTTGCAGTAATATCGCCACGTTAGTCCGACTGAAGTCATGAGTCATCACGACTGGCTGGGAATGAAAGTGGAGTTACCGCCGCGACGGCGACTCCTGTTGACGCTGCTTTCCTTCCTCCTGCCGTTGGCGCTGTGGTGCGCCGTCAGCTACGTGCCCTGGCTCTGGCACCCGTTGGTCCGGGTGACCGATCCGGGCAGCGTGGATTACTTCAGTGAGGACATGGATGTCAAACGCGCGGATTTTGACCAGGAGTTGGCGAAGGCCCGTGCGGCAGGTCAGGCCCTGCCGCAGGGCCACCGCGTGAATCCGATCTACTTTCCACCGCCGCACAAGGTCTTGCGGGCGTTTTACACTGCGTTCAAAACTCCGCCGCGGCTGCCGAACGAACCGTGGTTGCACCAAAGTCTGGGCCACAGCATCCGCACGATTTTCTTGGGGTTTGTGGTCTCGTCCATCGTTGGAGTGCCGCTCGGGATCCTCTGCGGCGCGTTCAGGTTTTTCGCACGGCTGCAGGAACCTTTCATCGAATTCTTCCGTTACTTGCCGGCGCCGGCGTTCGGCGCATTGTGCATCGTCGTCCTGGGGATTGATGATCCGCCAAAAATCGCGATCATTTTCATCGGCACTTTTTTTCAGCAAGTGCTGGTGATTGGCAACACCGTGCGGAAGGTGGACCCCGCGCTGCTGGAAGCCGCCCAAACGCTCGGCGCATCCGGCTGGAAATTGGTGCGCCGAGTGATCATTCCCGCTTCCATCACGGATATTTACACCGACATGCGCATCCTGCTCGGCTGGGCGTGGACTTATCTGATCGTTGCGGAAGTCGTCGGCACGATGTCGGGCATCACCTTTTTCATCAACCAGCAGGCCCGCTACCGGAACTTCGACAATGTCTATGCCGCCATCGGCATGATCGGGATCATCGGTTTTTCCACCGACATTTTCCTCGCCTGGGTGGGGACGGTGCTCTTTCCGTGGAAACGCAAAACGCGCTCCGGTCCGGGCAAGTGGGCCTGGCTGGCTGGGCTGTGGCCCAAGGCCGTGGAGCCGACCGTGATTTCTGAATTCGCCAAGGCGGACACAGGTCCGCTGGAGACCGCCAACAATGTCGTCAAGTGACTTAAAACTTCCCGACTTCCGCGAGCAGAATCCGGCGGTGGCTGACCGCTTTAAACGCATCCGCGAGCGGCCGGTGATCCTGAAAGTGCGCGATCTTCAAAAAGCCTTTGGCACGAACGGCAGCCGCCATATCGCCTTCGATCACGTCTCGCTGGAAATCCATCGGCGCGAATTCATCTGCGTGGTCGGTCCGTCCGGCTGCGGCAAATCCACCTTCGCCCGCATCGTGGCCGGGCTGGACGAAGCCACCGGCGGCGAGTTGCTGCTGGACGGCCACGCCGTCGCCGGCCCCGGACCGGATCGCGGGATGGTGTTTCAAGGCTACACGCTTTTTCCCTGGCTCACGGTCAAGCGCAACGTGATGTTCGGCCTGGAGATGAATCCGAACAAACCCGCCGACGCCGAATCCGACGCCCGGCAATGGCTGGAGATGGTCGGGTTGAGCAAATTTGAAGACGCTTATCCGCACGAGCTTTCCGGTGGGATGAAGCAGCGCGTGGCCATCGCCCGCGCACTCGCCAACGGCCCGCGGATCCTCATTATGGACGAGCCGTTCGCGGCGCTCGACGCCCAGACGCGCAGCCAGATGCAGGCGTATCTGATCCAGATTTGGAAGAAGGTGGACGTGACCATTCTGTTCATCACGCATGATCTGGACGAGGCCGCGTTTCTCGCCGACCGCATTCTGGTCATGGGCGCCAATCCGGGCCGCGTCACAGAGTTCATCGAAAATCCCGTGCCCCGACCGCGCAGTTTGGACCAATTCATTTCACCGGAGTTTCTCGCGTTGCGAAAGCGGCTGGAGGAACACATTCATCCGCCCACGGAAGCGCCGGAAAAGTTGCGCATGATCAAACTTACGGAGGCAGGCGATGAGGTCGAGTAAACTTGGATTAACCTCCGGTTACTTCCTGCCGCCGCCCCGTTTTGCGTGGCCGCAAAAACAGAACTGCGCCGCCATGATTTGCTTCGACGTGGATGGCGAAACCACCGCGCTCTCCGAAGACCCGAGCCTGGCACGCCGCCGCACCTTGATGTCCCAATGCGAGTATGGCCCGCGCATCGGCGTGCCGCGGCTGCTCGGCTTGCTCAAGCACCTCGAAATCCCCGCCACTTTTTTCGTGCCCGGCTACATCGCGGAAAATCATCCGCGCATGTTGGAAGCCATCGTCGCCGACGGGCATGAAATTGGTTTGCACGGTTACCTCCACGAAAAACTCGCCGGACTTACTGAAACCGAGGAAGAGGCCGTTTTACTCAGGAGCATCGAAATTCTGACGCGGCTCACGGGCCGACGACCCGCCGGCTATCGCGCGCCGTGGTTCGAAATCAATCCGTGGACGCCGCAGCTTTTGCTCAAACACCATGTTGCCTATTGCGCCAGCGAAATGGGCGATGACGTGCCGTACTTTCACGAGAATGGACTGGTTGAAATTCCAGGCCAATGGCTGCTCGAAGATTGGGAGCAATTCGCCTTCAACGCCGATCCGGCGTGGGGGTTCGTGCCGGAGAATTGCGCGAAGGTTTTTGACCTGTGGTGGCGCGAGTTCGAGGCCATGCACGATTTTGGCTGTTGCTTCGTGCTCACGCTGCATCCGTGGCTGAGCGGTCGTCCCTCGCGCGTGCGGTTGCTGGAGGACCTGGTCAACGCGATGCGCCAACAGGGCGGCGTTTGGTTTGCACGCGGTCACGAAATTGCCCGTCATTTCCGCGCGCATCCCGAGGCGCGCCGCAATTTAGATTTTGATGCGCCGCGAACTGCTGACTTTATTGCCAAATGAGCTCCACCTCCACGACCTGGAAACCCACGTTTGAACCTTTGGCATACGCCCGGCAACTCAGCACGCGCACTGCTCAACCGGCCCAATCGCTGGCCGCCATTCAGCGCGGGATGGTCGAGGCGGCCGCCCGGCCCTTGAGTCGCGCCACTACCTTGCCAGCGCAGGCTTACACGAGTGAGGACTGTTTCGCTTGGGAGGTCCAGCACCTGTTCCGGGCTGGCTGGCAATGCCTGGCCCACGTTTCGCAAATTCCCGAGGCCGGTGATTTTCTGAATCTGGATTTGCTGGGCGAGCCGCTGATTGTGGTGCGCGGCAAGGATGGTGGGATTCGCGTGCTGTCCCGCGTTTGTCCGCATCGCTCCATGGACATCATGCCGGAGGGGTTTGGTTATGACGGTCACACGCTGGCGGAGGCGCGCGGAAACGGTTCTGGTTGCGGCAAGACGCGGCTCTTTCTTTGTCCTTACCACGCGTGGACCTTCGAAATCGATGGCGGTCTCAAAGCCTGTCCCGAAATGCACCAGGCCGAGGATTTTTGCCGCGACGATTATTCGCTGAAATCCTTTCGCTGCGAAGTCTGGCAGGGGTTCATTTTTGTGAACCTCGACGGCGCCGCTCCGCCGCTGGCGGAAGGCCTCGGGGAGATGGCCACGGACGTTTCGGCGTTTCGATTGGCTGAATTAAAATTGGTCATCGCCCGCGAATGGGATTGCCCCTTCAACTGGAAGGTGCTGGTGGAGAATTTCATGGAGAGCTACCACCACCTCGGCATCCATCACAAAACGCTCCAGCCAATGATGCCCGCCCGCGACACCTGGACCGAACAGGAGCGGCGGCACTACATCCGCGCGCATCTGCCTTACCGCGATTCCGTCCGCGATGAATACCGCGCGTTTGAGGCGAAGGGCGATTTCTCCACCGCGCTGCCGCCGCTGCCGGGCTTGAACGCGGCGCAAAAATCCGAGTGGGGATTGTTCCTCATCCATCCGACCTTCCTGCTGGCCACCGCGCCGGATCGCGTCATCTGGTATCGTCTGCAACCGCTGGGACCGGACCGTTTGAAGTTGCTAACCACCACGCTGGTCGCGCCGGAAGTGTTGCGGCGCGACAATTTTGAAACTCTCCGTGAGCACACTGCAAAACAACTGGTGGATTTTCACCTCGAAGACATGGAAGTCTGCACCGCGGTGCAACGCGGCTTTTACGCCAGCGGCTGGCAGCCGGGCCGGTTGAGCCATTTGGAAATGACGGTCTGGCTGTTTCACCGTTATCTGGCCGCGCGGATTCAGAACACCTGGCCGACCGACGACGGCGTGATTGCGCCCAGCCAGCAACCCGGCATCATGGCCTGACGCATGAATCGTCCACACATCGTGGTGCTCGACGGCCACACCTTGAATCCGGGCGACCTGAGCTGGGCCGGGCTGCAAAGCCTGGGCAAACTCGTCGTCCATGCGCGCACCCCGGCCGACAAGATCAAAGAGCGCTGCCAGTCCGCGTCCATCGTGCTGACCAACAAGGTGGCGCTCAACGCGGAAACCCTCCGATCGTTGCCCGATTTGAAATTCATCAGCGTGCTGGCCACCGGCTACAACATCGTGGACGTGGTGGCCGCTGCGGAATGCGGCATCCCGGTTTCCAACGCGCCGGGATATGCCGGCACGTCCACCGCGCAGGCGGTTTTCGCGCTGTTGTTGGAACTGGCCACACACGCGGGCGACCACGCCCGCGGCGTGCGCGACGGCCGCTGGTCCCGGAGCGCCGATTTTTGTTTTTGGGATCATCCGCTTCACGAACTCGCGGGGCGCGTTCTCGGCATCGTGGGTTACGGCGACATCGGCAGGCGCGTCGCCGCCATCGCCCGCGCCTTCGAAATGCGCGTGATTGTTCATTCGCGCCGCGCGGTGGCGGGCGAGGAAAACGCGGAACTGGATGAACTTTTTTCGCGTGCCGATGTGGTGACTTTGCATTGTCCACTCACGCCCGAAACACGGCAACTCGTCAACGCCCAACGTCTGGCGCAAATGAAACCGACCGCATTCCTTATTAACACTGGCCGCGGGCCGCTCGTGGATGAAGCTGCTCTGGCGGCGGCGCTCAACGATGGTCGGCTCGCCGGCGCCGGACTCGATGTGCTGGCCCAGGAGCCGCCGACACCGAACAATCCCTTGCTCGCGGCGCGCAACTGCCTCATCACGCCGCACATTGCCTGGGCCACGCTCGCGGCGCGGCAACGCCTGATGGACATCACCATTGCCAACGTCCGCGCCTTCCTAGGCGGCCGGCCGCAAAACCTGGTCGGCCCGGCCGTCCAGCCGCCGTTGTCCCCCTGACTTCGCGACCGTGAATTTTTCCCTGCACGCCAAACGGGCCATTGTCACCGGTGGTTGCTCCGGCATTGGGCTGGCCATCGCGCGCCGGTTCCGCGAACAGGGCGCGCAGGTGCTCATTGCCGACCGCCAGCACGACGGTGAGCTTGTCGCGGCGAAGATTGGCGCACAATTTCAACTCACCGACGTGTCCGTGGAAGCGGAAGTGGCGAACGCTTTTTCCGCCGCACAGGCGGCGTTTGGCGGCGTGGATATTTTGGTGAACAACGCCGGCATCCAGCCGCTCGGCCTTGGCTTCGAGGAGATCACCGGACCGTTGTTGGAGAAAACCTTCGCGGTCAATGTGAATAGCGTGGCCTTTGGTTTGAAGTACGCCCGCCGGCACCTCTCGGAAGCCGGCCGCGTCATCAACCTGGCTTCGTTTGTCGGAATCATTGGCGTGCCTCGCGGAACCGTATATGCCGCGTCCAAAGCCGCCGTGGCGCATCTCACCAAACTCGGCGCCATCGAACTCGCGCCGCGCCGCATCACCGTGAACGCGATCAGTCCGGGCACCATCTTGACTCCCGCAGTCACCGAAATTGCAAACAATCCGGAAATTCCCTTCATCGAACGCCGCGCGCCGCTGGGGCGGCTTGGCCGGTCGGAGGAAGTTGCCGCGCTGTGTCATTTCCTCGCCTCCGACGAAGCGAGTTACATCACCGGCCAAAACATCGCCGTGGATGGCGGACTGACCGTTGGTTGGACAGACTATGATCTGGTTCCACCGGCCAATGTGCAAAACGGTAATTGGGTGGATGATGTGTGAACCACCGTTTTCACTGGTCCAGAAGGCCCATGCCGTCTGGCGCGATCCCGCCGCGCCGGTGATGGTTACGCTGCCTGCCGGCGAATTTGTCATGGGCGAAAACCCGGGCGACAAGTTTGCTAACGACACCGAGCGTCCCGCGCATCGCGTGGTCATTCCCGCCGGAGTGGCGCTGGGGTGTTATCCGGTCACGGCCGGCGAATATCGACGCTTTCAACCGCAGCACTCTTCTCTGGCTGCGGACGATCTGCCGGTCGTGCGGGTAAGCTGGCAGAATGCGATGGCTTATTGCCGCTGGCTGACGGAACTCACCCGCCGGAACTATCGGCTGCCAAGCGAGGCGGAATGGGAATACGCCTGCCGCGCCGGCGCGGCTGGGTTGTTTGCAAGTGGGGAAGTTATTACGACGAATGACGCCAATTTTCTTTATGACGAGAATGGCAATCGGATTGGGGCGGGCCGGCTTCGGGAGGTGGGCAGTTACCCACCCAATTCATTTGGTTTCCATGATCTGCACGGGAATGTCTGCGAATGGGTCGCGGATGCCTGGCACGCCAATTATTTCGAAGCACCGGTTAACGGTGAAGCTTGGATGATGCCGGAAAATCCGCGGCGCGTGGTGCGCGGCGGTGCCTGGGATTACCTGCCACGTCTGCTTCGCAGCGCCTGCCGTGACTGGCGTCTGGCTGACGAGTGTGCCGACAACGTGGGTTTCCGGGTGGCGACCAGTGATCTTCGAGAACTCGCTTAAATCACCAGATGAAACTTCACGTCTTCAAAACGCTCTGGGGTCATCAAGGAAGTCTTGAGCAGGCCATCCAGGACTGCCACCAGAAGGGATTCAACGGCATCGAAGGTCCCGCGCCTTTGACCACTTCCGAACGGCGCGATTTCAAAACCCGATTGGCGGAAGCACGCCTGGATTACATCGCGGAAATTTGCACCGCCGGCAGTTACGTTCCGGATCGGCAGGCTTCCGTAGCGGAACATCTGGATTCGCTGGGCCGTCAGGCGGAAGCCGCGCTGGAATGCCAGCCGCGGTTTCTTACCGTCATTGCCGGTTGCGACGCGTGGGGCTTGGGCCAAAGCGTGGATTTCTTCGGAGAAGCCATCGCGCGGGGAGAAAGGCTGGGAGTTGCCATAAGTTTTGAGACGCATCGCAGCCGCTCACTTTTCAATCCGTGGGCGACCCGCGACGTTCTTCGGCAACTTCCGAAGCTCCAGCTCACCTGCGATTTCTCGCATTGGTGCGTGGTCTGTGAGCGGCTGATTGACAGTGAGCCGGAGGTGCTGGCGCTTTGCGCCGAACGCGCCTTTCATGTCCATGCCCGCGTCGGTTACGATCAGGGACCACAAGTGGCTCATCCTGCAGCGCCCGAATACGCGCCGGCGCTGGCGGCCCACGAACGCTGGTGGTCGCAAATCTGGGTCAGTCAACAGGCCCGCGGCTTTTCGGCCAGCACGCTGACACCGGAGTTTGGGCCGGACGGCTATCTCCATACTTTGCCTTATACCGGCTCGCCGGTGGCGGATGTTGGTGAAATCAACGCATGGATGGCGGCGCGGGAAAAACAACGGTTCGCGGAATTTCTTCAGCGGCTGCCAACCGAACGCATTGGAATTGGGGGCCAGCGATGACCACTTTGTTTCGCTGGTTGAGTGCGGCGCTTTTTCTCACGGCGTTGGGGGCGGTGGCCACTTTGTTGATAAGCGACGGCCTGAACCAGCTCCGCCCGACCCGTCTGCACCAGCAAACCGGCGCTTTGGCGTTCTTGCTGATTGGCGCCTCGTTTATCAGTCTGCAACTAAGTTCAGGCCGGCACTGGCATCGCGCACTCAAAGAAATCCTGCTGGGCAGTGCCTTCGTGCTCTGGGGTGGCGAGCAGTTCCTCTCCGCCTGTCCGTGGGTAACCGCCATGGACAGCGTGGTTGTAGTCATCTTCGTAGTGGATTTGAGTTGGATCATCATCGCCCGGCTGAAGTCCAAAGCAACTTCCCGAGCCGGCGACTCGCCACGCTGAATCGATCTGAACAGGTTGAACAATACAAACCAAACTTGTTAGGGTTGAAACAGGCTGCAAATTGTTTTTCAGCGCCTCAAACCTTGCGATTCGCAAGAAAACCACTGCAAACGGAACAAAAACAATTGTTGCAGCACACGCAGGCAGCAAAACTGAGAAGTGCTTGCCTCCTTGGCATCTCACCTGCTTTTGAAAACTCCAACATGACGATTTGTCCAGCACACCAAAACTCTGCGCGATTTGACGATCGTTGCCTGTTCCGGTGGCAGACGTTGATTGTGATCTGCTGCGGCCCGCCTGCGGCGGCTTGAGCCGCCAGTCTGTCACGACTCTGAAGCTAGTAGCTTGTCGAGTCGCATATCCAAACCAAAACTACAGGTCAAACCTGGCCTGCTCCCTGTCTTAGTCGGTCGCCATCGTCGAAAAAATCCGGTTATTTGCCAGTGCTCGGATAACCGAGTTAAACCCGAACGCACATAAAGTCCAACGTAACTAAACTATGAACCTAGCAAACTTAAACAAACGAACCCTCGCTTTAATTTCCGGCGGGGTTGTCAGTCTGGCCTCGGTGGTGCAGGCTGCTCCCAGCGAAGTCTTAACCGCGCTGACGCCCACCACGCTCAGCGGTTTTGTGGATACCTCCGCCCAATGGAACATCGGTAGTGGCAACGCCAATAATCCCGCCTACATTTTTGGCGGCCCCGCCAAGGCCGACGGCTTCAACCTGAACGTCGTAAAGCTGGTCGTTGAAAAGCCCGCCGAACTCTCCGATGAATGGGGTGCCGGCTACAAGGTGGACCTGCTTTTTGGGCCGGATGCGATCACTTACGGAACCACTCCCGTCGGCGGCGGTCCGGGTGGCGGTTTCGCCGTGAAACAGGCTTACGTGGATTTAAAAGCGCCCCTGGGAAATGGAATCGAGTTCAAGATCGGCGTCTGGGATACCATCCTGGGCTATGAAGTCTTCGAGCCAACCCTGAATCCTAATTACACCAAGTCTTTTGGTTATACCATCGAGCCGGCCACGTTCACCGGTGTTCAGGCAACTTATAACATCACCGAATTCATTGCCGTCACTGCGGGCGTAGCCAATACGCTCTCCTCCACCATCGGCAGCCGCGCATTTCCTGCCCGGTCCGAGTCTTACAAGGCTTATCTTGGAGATGTATCACTCACGGCCCCAACAACTGCTTCCTGGGGCTGGTTTGGCGGATCCACTCTGTTTGCGGCTGTGGTCAACGGCTATAATCCGGGTTCACCCGCCATCGCGTCATTGACGACCGGCGGCGCTCCGGCGGACCAAACGAGTATTTATGTCGGCGCCACGGTGACCACTCCCCTGAAGGCCTTGAAAGTTGGGCTGGCCTATGATTACGCTGGCGTGAGCAAACAGGCCCTCAGCAGTTCCGGATACGCCAACGCGGCCGGACTGTATCTCCTCTATCAAGCCTCCGACAAACTTGCCCTCAACTGTCGCGGCGAATGGTTCACCCAAACCCATGGCAACAGCGCTGCCGCCCTGCCTTCCAAAGTGGCGGCACTCACCTTCACCGCGCAATACAGCCTTTGGAAGAATGTCCAGACCGAAGGCGAATTCCGCTGGGACCATTCCGCCGACGGCAGCCACCCCTTTGGCGGTACGGTGGCGGGCACAAGCACGGCGCGCAACGCCACCGAACTTATCGCGAGCATCATCTATAAATTCTAAGTAATTTCGGCTAACCAACTGAGCTGAAGCGCCGTTCCCGGATTATCCGGGAGCGGTTTAGCTCGGCGACGCGGTGACTGCCCCAGCTGCCTGATCAATAGTAATGTTCTAGGCTCCTTAAGCGCATTTTAGAGTTGAGGTTGACTTCACTTTGCCAGAGGAAGTAATCTTTTAGACTCAAATTGAGCAATTTTATATGGGTGACGCACTTTCCAACACGAGTCAGGTGCTTACCGGGCCGATTCGCTTCCGCGAGACGGTTGCGGGTGGAGCCAGTTGGTCACACGTGCTCAAGCGCGGGACAACCTTGCGACTGATTGATTCGGAAGGCGGCGCCAATGTTTCAGCGTTGTTCTTTAATTTTGAACTACTCGCCGAACGCTATAACATGCCGGACACGCTCAAAGCCCAGCACGTCGCGAGGCTCACCCAGGGTTGCGCCTTGTACTCGGACATGGGCCGGATCCTCGTTTCCATCCCGTACGATACCAGCGGCTGGCATGATACCATCAGCGGCTGTTCGAATGCCGCCATCGTTATAGCTAAATACGGCGACGCGAATTATCAGCAGGCTCGCAATCAGTTTCATCGCAATGGCCGTGATAACTTCCTGATTGAACTGGCCAAGTATGGATTGGGCGCGCGGGACTTGGTGGCCAACGTCAATTTCTTCAGCAAGGTGGTGGTGCAATCGGATGGTTCAATGAGGTTTGACCCACATCACGCCAAGCCAGGTGCTGTCGTGGACTTGAGGTCGGAGATGAACACGTTGGTGATTTTGAACACCTGCGTGCATCCATTGGCACCCGGCGGCACTTATGCTCCCAAACCCATCCAACTGATGGTTTGGGATTCGCCGCGGCCCGGCCCGGACGACGTGGTCCGCCAATTCCGCCCGGAGAATGAACGCGGCTTCCTAAACACGGAGCGCTATTTTCTCTAACTCCATTTAACCGGCTATGACCACTGTGGCACTTACTGAAAGCAGATTAGATCCTCGAAACGCTAGTTATGACCATACCATTCTATCCGGTGACGGCTGGATGCACAAGATAAAGGCCGGACAAACCTTTCGGATTGTGGACCTGGAAGGAAACCAGGCGGTAGATACCTTGTTTTACTCGGCGGAGAACCCGGCCAGCCGCTACAGCGCTGTGGACACCATCCGCGCCCAGGCCAACATTTATCTGACCACCGGCACGAAATTGATTTCTACCGAGGGCCGCACACTGCTGACCATCGTCGCCGATACCTGCGGCCGGCACGACACACTGGGCGGCTCCTGCGCGGCCGAAAGTAACATGGTGCGCTATGCCCTTGAAAAACGGCACATGCACAACTGCCGGGACTCCTTTCTGAAGGCAATCGCGGAGTTCGGCGGAGGTTTCTCGAAGGCCGATTTAACCAGCAACATCAACTTTTTCATGAATGTTCCGGTCACGGCTGAGGGCAAACTTACCTTTGAGGATGGCATATCCGAGGCCGGCAAATACGTAGAACTACGCGCCGAAATGGACGTGATCTGCCTGATTTCCAATTGTCCCCAATTGAACAACCCCTGCAACGCTTACAACCCAACTCCGGTGCGCGTGCTGATCTGGGATTGACGGACAAACCAACTTCGTTTGAAAACTCTCATCGCCAACCGCGGAGCTATCGCCTGCCGTATCATCCGCACGCTTGACCGGTTGGGATTTCCCTCTGTCGCGGTATATTCGGAAGCCGACTTGGCTTCGCGGCATGTCGAGATGGCCGGCCAGTCTGTTTGCATCGGCGCGCCGCCGCCGCGTGAGAGTTATCTTAACATTGAGAAGATCCTCGCCGCGGCCAAGGCCACAGGCGCTCAAGCCATCCATCCTGGTTATGGCTTTTTGAGTGAGAACACCGAGTTCGCAAAGGCGTGCGAGGCGGCTGGAGTTCGCTTTATCGGTCCAACACCCAGCCAGATGGAAGATTTTGGTTTGAAGCACCGGGCGCGCGAACTGGCGAAGGAGTGCAACGTCCCGCTGCTGCCTGGCAGCGGATTGTTGGACTCGGCTGAAGTCGCGGTCACCAGCGCAGTCAACATCGGCTATCCGGTGATGTTGAAGAGCACCGCTGGCGGCGGTGGCATTGGGATGAGGGTTTGCCACAACGAAGCGGAATTGCGCGAGCACTTCGACAGCGTGTCGCGCTTGAGCCAGGCTAATTTCAAGAATGGCGGATTATACGTGGAGAAGTTTGTAAGTCGGGCCCGTCACGTCGAGGTGCAAATTTTTGGCGATGGCCTCGGCCGCGTGCTGACCCTGGGTGAGCGCGACTGTTCCCTGCAACGCCGCAACCAAAAAGTCGTGGAAGAAACACCCGCGCCAAATCTCTTGCCCGAATTGCGTGAGCAATTGTTCAATTGCGCGCGCAGACTGGGCGAGCGAGTGAGGTATCGCTCCGCCGGCACGGTTGAGTTTGTTTATGACGCCGAGCAGGCCAAGTTCTATTTCCTCGAAGTCAACACCCGGCTCCAGGTGGAGCACGGCGTCACCGAGGAAGTCCTCGTAATTGATTTGGTCGAATGGATGGTTCGGCTCGCGGCTGGAGACTTGGGCTTCTGGCCAAAAATGCCTTTGTCGCCTCGCGGTCATTCTCTACAAGTCCGGCTTTATGCGGAGGATCCCTTGCGAAATTTTCAGCCCAGCACCGGCCTGCTAACTGAGGTAAGTTGGCCCAAGGGAATCCGCCTTGAAACTTGGGTGGTTCCCGGCGATGTAATTACTCCTTTTTACGACCCGCTGCTGGCCAAGCTGCTTGTGAATGGAAATGATCGCATCGAGGCATTGCAGGCCATGCGCGAGGCCCTGGATCAGACTGCGCTATCGGGCATCGAGACGAATTGTGAGTATCTCCGGGCCGTTCTGGACCAGCCGGATTTTGTCGCTGGCAATCCCGCCACTTCTTTACTCGCTGACTTTAATTACGTTTCCAGCACCATTGAAGTGATCGAACCCGGCGCGGTTTCGACGGTGCAAAATTATCCTGGTCGTGAGGGTTATTGGGATGTGGGTGTGCCACCTTCGGGACCGATGGACGACCTTTCCTTTCGCCTCGCCAATCGGATAGCCGGCAATCCCGAAGGCGCGGCAGCCTTGGAGTTCACACTGTTGGGTCCAACGCTCCGCTTTCACGGCCGTGCAATCGTGGCGCTGACGGGGGCTAGGGTGGCGGCAACCTTGAATGGCCAACCTATCTCAATGGATCGCGCCATTGAAGTGCCGGCGGGCGCCGTATTGAAAGTAGGACGCTCCCAGAATCAAGGTTGCCGGACTTACTTCGCCGTCGCGGGCGGCTTGCATGCCCCCGACTATTTGGGAAGCAAAGCCACTTTCACCTTAGGTAAGTTCGGAGGAATAACCGGCCGTGCCTTGCAGACGGGTGACATGCTGCATCTGGCACATGGTCCGCGGGAAACCTTGAGCGTGGGGATAGTCCAACCACCAGGCTGGGGAAACCATTGGAACGTGCGAGTGATGTACGGCCCGCACGGTGCGCCGGACTATTTCACGTACGAGGACATCGCGGTTTTCTTCACGACGAACTGGAAAATCCACTATAATTCCAATCCCACCGGCATCCGGTTGATCGGTCCCAAACCCAAATGGGCGCGGCATGACGGGGGCGAGGCCGGACTGCACCCTTCCAATATTCACGACAATGCCTACGCCGTCGGCACGGTTGATTTTACTGGCGACATGCCGATCATCCTCGGGCCGGATGGTCCGAGTTTGGGTGGATTTGTTTGTCCCGCAACTATTATCCGGGCGGATCGCTGGATGATGGGACAATTCCGGCCAGGCGATACCATCCGCTTTGTTCCGGTTTCTTTGGCGGAGGCCGAGTCCGCCGAAGCCAGCCTCAGCGATTGTATCAAAGTACTTCGTTACGCTGAACCTGTGGCCGAACCGGTGCAAACTATCTTGGTGCGCGAGTTATCCTCGCCCATCGTGCGGCATCTACCGGAACGGCCCGAACGAGTCGAGGTGAAATACCGGCCTTCCGGCGACAAGTATCTGCTGGTGGAGTACGGTCCGCCCGTGCTCGATCTGGATTTAAGATTCCACGCCCATGCGCTGATGAACTGGGTACGCAGCCGGAACCTTGCAGGGGTGATTGATCTTACTCCCGGGATTCGGTCGTTGCAGATTCATTATGACAACCGCATTCTGCCGCGCGCCCGGTTGCTGGACATGCTGGAAGGAGCCGAAACGGAACTTGCCGACCTCGAACATCTGGATGTGCTGTCCCGCATCATTCATTTGCCGCTGTCTTGGGATGATCCGGCGACGCGTCTGGCGATTGAGAAATACACCCAATCGGTGCGTGCTGATGCGCCGTGGTGTCCGAGTAATATCGAATTTATCCGGCGCATCAACGGCCTCAGCAGCGTTGCAGAGGTGCAGCGCATTGTCTTTGACGCCAACTATCTGGTTCTCGGCTTGGGTGATGTTTATCTCGGCGCGCCCGTGGCTACTCCGCTGGATCCGCGGCACCGCTTGGTCACCACCAAATACAATCCTGCTCGAACCTGGACGCCGGAAAACGCCGTCGGCATCGGCGGTGCATATCTGTGCATCTACGGCATGGAAGGACCGGGCGGCTACCAATTCGTCGGCCGCACCGTGCAAGTTTGGAATCCCTGGCGGCAGACGCGGGACTTCACCGGCGGCAAACCCTGGCTGCTCCGGTTCTTCGACCAGATTCGGTTCTATCCGGTGAACGCGGAGGAACTGCTGCGGCTGCGGCGTGATTTTCCGCTCGGCCGCTTCAAGCTCCAGGTTGAGGAGACCACTTTCTCGCTCAAAGAGTATCATAAGTTTCTGCACCGGGAGGCGGATGGCATCGCGGCCTTCCGGGCGTCGCAGCGACGGGCTTTTGACGAGGAGCGGGAACGCTGGCGGGCGCAGGGCCAGGAAATAGTCTCGTCCGAAACTATTGACGAAACCCCTCCGGCTGTGTCCGAGGAAATACCCGCGGGTTGTGAAGCCGTGCGTTCACCACTTACCGGCAACCTTTGGAAGCTGCTCGTCAAACCCGGCCAAACGGTCACCCAAGGTGAAACTGTCGCGATCGTCGAAGCCATGAAAATGGAAGTTCGGGTCGAGAGTCATGTCACGGGAATTGTGCGTGAGATACCCTGCTTCGAAGGCAAGCCAATCTCCAGCGGACAGATCCTGGTTTTCCTGGCAAACGAGAAGCAGTGAACTCAACCCAACCCACTAATGACTGGTCCGCCCTTGCTCGCAAGCAGTGGGAATATCTGCAAGCAAAGGCCGATCCGCGCGTGTGGATCAGCGTGGCGTCCACCGAAAATTTCGCCGCCCAAATTGCAGCGCTGGAGCAACGCCGGACAGCCAACGAGCCACTTCCTTTGTTGGGCCAGACTTTCGCGGTGAAGGATAACATTGATGCGCTGGGATTTTCCACCACCGCCGGCTGTCCAGATTATTCATTCTCACCAAAGGAGGATGCCGTGGTTGTCGGCCGATTAAAGGCGGCTGGTGCCATCGTGCTGGGCAAGACCACGCTGGATCAATTCGCGACCGGCCTGGTAGGCACACGCTCTCCGCACGGTCCTTGCCCGAACTCATTCAACTCCGAGTTTATTTCCGGCGGTTCCAGTTCCGGTTCCGCTGTGGCGGTGGCGCGCGGCGAAGCGGACTTTGCGCTCGGCACTGATACTGCCGGTTCGGGTCGCGTGCCGGCGGCGCTCAATGGATTGATTGGCTACAAACCGACGATCGGCATTCTCAGCGCCCGCGGCGTTGTGCCCGCCTGCCGTTCGCTTGATTGCGTTTCGATCTTCGCCAAAACCTCGGCGCAAGCGGGGCGGATCGCGGCGGTGGTGAGATGGTGTGATGATAAGGACGCCTATGCCCGGACGTGCCAGCCGAGAAATACCGGTGGTGCAAACGGTGCGTTTCGATTCGGCATTCCGCCGGAAAACCAGCTTCAATTTTTTGGCGACGCGCAGGCTCCCGGATTGTTCGCCGAAGCAGTGGCCAAGTTAATATCCATCGGCGGCGAACCTGTCGTGATTGACTACTCGCGCTTCGCAGAAACGGCTTCGCTTCTTTACCAGGGGCCGTGGGTGGCGGAGCGATACGCTGCCGTGGGCGAGTGGATTGAAGCGCATCCCGATTCCTGTGATCAAACCGTCGCCAAGATCATTCTGAGCGGCAAAACGAAAACCGCCACTGAAACCTTTCGTGCGATGTATCAGTTGAAGGCTTTGCAACGCGCGGTGGCGGCGGCTTGGAGCCAATGCGCTTGCCTGGTGGTGCCGACCGCCGGTGCGCTTTACCGGATCGCCGAGGTGTTGGCCAATCCGGTGGAGTTGAATTCGCGCCTAGGATACTACAATAACTTCGTCAATCTGCTGGATCTTGCCGCCGTGACCGTGCCGACGGGTTTCTGGCCCAGCGGCGTATCATTTGGCATCAACTTATGCGGACCGGCTTTCTCGGATGATCTCCTGCTAACGCTCGCCGGGCGCATCCTGGGAGAACCACCTTCCGCGCCAGCAAGCAATGACACCATCCGTCTGGCCGTGGTGGGCGCTCATTTGCGCGGTCAGCCGCTGAACCATCAACTTGCTTCCTTGAACGCCGAGTTCCTCGTTCAAACCCGCACCGCCCCGCGGTATCGGCTCCACGCCCTGGTTGGAACCGTTCCGCCCAAACCCGGCCTCGCCCGGGTCGCGGAAGGCGGCTCGTCAGTCGAACTGGAAATATTCGCCCTAAGTCCCGACGCATTTGGACGCTTCGTCGCGACCGTGCCGCCGCCATTATGCATTGGTTCTGTCGAGCTTGAGGATGGAACCTGGGTGAAGGGGTTTCTGTGCGAACCGGTTGGTTTGCAAGGCGCTTCCGACATTAGCCGTTTTGGTGGCTGGCGTGCCTACCTCGCTGCCGGTCGTGCCTAGGGGCCATTATTCTGTCACGCGCCAATCCAAAATTTTCAGCTGCACCGAGCGTCGGCTGTTGAAGTCATTGATCTGCGGCACGAACGCGAGATCGAATTTCCCAACTGGCAGGGGTTTTTCACCGCCGTTCCACCAAACCGCCTCATGCGTGGTGACGCTGTCCGTCGCCCACAGTTTGACGTGCTTCCGATCCGCTCCCAGGCGTTGGAGCGGGCGTTGGTGGGTGAGATTGCGCGCACAAAATTGAACGGTTGGATTGCCCTGGCCGGTGGGTTTTAGCTGATCCAAATCCGCCAGGCTTTCCAAGCTGATTTCGCCCAAACTGACTTCGGCGTCGAGCCGCAGCGGCGGCTGCAAATCTTCCGGCTTGAGCGCACGGCGGGCCAGTTCGTTGAGCCGCGCGCGGAAGGCGTCGAGATTTTTCGGTTCGATGCTCAGGCCGGCGGCCATCGCGTGGCCACCGTGGCGGGCGAGCAGGTCGTCGCACTCGCGCAGCGCAGCGGCCAGATCGAATCCCGCAATGCTGCGGCCCGAACCGCGCCACTCGCCGCCCTCGCCGCCGAGGATGACCGTGGGCCGGTAAAATTCCTGGAGGACGCGCGATGCGACAATTCCCACGACCCCGATGTGCCAGAGCAACTGCCCTTCGACGATGACGAAATCTTTTGCCGGATCGAAGCGCGCGCGCACCGCGCCTATGACTTCCTCCACGATGCCGCGCTCGATCTTCTGGCGCTCGCGATTGCGGGAATCGAGATTTTGTGCGATGGGCAGCGCCGCAGCCTCGTTGGCGGCGAGCAGCAGGCGCAGCGATTCCTCGGCGGTTTCCAGGCGTCCGGCGGCGTTGAGGCGCGGGCCGAGTTGGAAGCCGACTTCGTAGGTGCCCAGCGGCGCGTTCGTTTGCGCCACTTTTTTCAGCGCGACGAGTCCGGGGCGTTGGGTCGTGTTCAGCCGTTCTAGGCCGGCGGAAACCAAAATGCGATTTTCGCCGGTGAGCGGCACCAAATCCGCGATGGTGCCCAGCGCGACCAAATCCAGCAGCGGTCGCAGATCAAAATCCGACGCTCCGGACAGCCCGGTTTCGCGGCCGCGTTTGACCAGCGCGTGGGCGAGTTTGAACGCCAAACCGGCGGAACAAAATTCGGTCGAAAGGCGGTCGGCTTCCGGGCCTCGACCTGCGGCGCTCGCCGCTCGACTTTGCAGTTGCGGATTGACCAGCGCAACGGCAGCCGGCGCGGGCGCGGATACTTGATGATGGTCGAGCACGATCACGTCCACGCCCCGCTGTCGGAGCCAGGCGATGGACGCGACCGCCGTGGACCCACAGTCCACGGCCAGGAGCAGCGTTGTTGGAAATTTCTTGAGGCAGTTTTCCACGCCGTCCTGGCTCAGGCCGTAGCCTTCGTCGAGGCGATGCGGCAGATAAAAATTCACCGACCAGCCGAGTTTGCCCAGTACTTCCAAAAGCAGCGCGGTGGAGGTCACGCCGTCCACGTCGTAATCGCCGAAGATGACGAGCGGTTCGCCGCGTTCGCGCGCCAGGAACAGCCGGTCCACGGCGGCCGCCATGTTCGGGAGCAGGAACGGGTCGGACAGGTTTTTCAGGCGCGGCTCCAGAAAGGCGCGTAGGGCTTCCGGTTCGCTGAAACCGCGATTCACCAGGCATTGCGCGAGCAGCGGGGAAATTTCCAGCTTCCGGGCCAGTTGTGTGGCGAGGAGCGGTTGCGGTGGCGCGACTGACCAGCGGTATTTCACGTGCCGGAAAGAAAATGCGCGAGCGCCTGCCAGCCGTGCGTGACGGCCTCCACGATCACCCCGCCGATTAGAATAAAAAATACCAGGTTGGCCAACGTGAGCGCGTAGCCCAGCCAGATCAGCACGCCATCCTCCTCCATCATGCTGGCGGCGAGCAGAATGATCGCGTAGCTCGGCAGCGAATTGGAGAAGAAGAACGGCGGCGTTGGCAGCGGCAGCGCCAGCAACACAGCCAGGAAGGCGATCAAGCTGAGGTTGGCCAGCCGCGCCGGGCGCGCGCCCAGCCAGCGGGTGCGCCGGGGGCGTATAAATTTTTCGAGCCAGCGCAGAAACCGGATGCTGCCACCCAGCGCGTGCTTTTGTACGGCGGCCGAAACGAGGCGCTCGCCGAGGAAGTTCGGCAGCCGCGGGGCCTGGCCGAGCGCAACCCGCAGCGTGAGCAGAAAGATGATGCCGCCCATGACGGTGCTCAACCCGGGCAGCGACACCGGCACGACGAACGGCAGGCACAACAAAATGATGAACAGAAAAATCCCGCGTCCCTGCGTGCGTTCCAGCAACCGGTTGAGCGTCAGACCCGCCGGCGCAGTTCCTTCTCGCAGGATGCCCGCGAGACTCTCGGACAGTGGTTGGTGCATGAAACCCATTTCGGCGGACGCCTTTGGCCGCGCCGCGCCGCAGCATCATCCGCCAGTTCGCGGCGGTTTGTCCACTTCCGTTTTTGCCGGTTTGGCGGCGGCCACGGATAGAGCGATGGAAATCAAAATGATCCCCGCCACAGCCGCCAGCGCGGCGCCATCCGGCACGTCGTATTGGAACCAGCGCGGCGGCCGGTCCTGCGGGTCGATCAGCATCTTCACGCCGACGAACACCAGCACCAGCGACAGGCCGAATTTCAGGAAGCGGAAATACCCGATCGCGCCGGCCAGGACGAAATACAGCGAGCGCAGGCCGAGAATGGCAAACACGTTCGAGGTGAACACGATGAACGGTTTGGTCGTCACCGCGAAAATGGCCGGAATGGAATCGGTCGCAAAAATCAGGTCGGTGGTTTCCACCAGCAGCAGCACCAGCGCCAGCGGTGTCAGGGCTATGCGCCTGTTCCAGACCGTGGTGAACTTCTGGCCGTCCAGATCGGGCGACACGGGGAAAAATTTTCGGGCGAGCCGGAGCACGGGGTTTTTCTCCGGTTCCACCTCGCTTCTGGTGAAGCACATTTTGACGCCGCTGTAGATCAGGAACGCGCCGAGCAGATACAGAATCCATTGCAGCCGGGAAATCAGCGCCACGCCGGCGCCAATCATGAAACCGCGCATCACCAGCGCGCCGAGGATGCCCCAGAACAGCACGCGATGCTGGAATTGAGCGGGGATTTTGAAGGCGGCGAAAATCAGCGCGATGACGAAGACGTTGTCCATCGAGAGCGACAGCTCGATGAGATAACCGGTGATGAACTCCAGCGACTCTTTTTCGCCACGCAGCGGTTTTAGCGCGAAGGCAAAGAGCAGCGCGAGGCAGAACCAAACGATGCTCCAGCCCAGCGCCTGGCGAAAACTGCCAACCCGGGCCTGGCGATGAAATACGCCGAGGTCCAGCGCCAGAAAAATCAGCACGCAACCGATGAAACCTGCCCAGTGCCAACCGGTGATTTCAACCGTCGCGAACATGCGTCCGCGCTACGCCTTCACCGGCGCGGCTTGGTTCTCGACGGCCAGTTGACCGGAACCGATCTTGGGCCGCTGGCCCTTGTGCCACCAGAGCACCAACGCGCTGGCGATGTAGATCGAGGAGTAGGTGCCCGTGATGATGCCGACCAGGAACGTGAAGGCGAAGTCGTTGATCGGGCCGCCGCCAAAGATGAACAGCGAGAGCGTCGCCAGAAACACCGTGCCGGAGGTGATTAGCGTGCGGCTCAACGTCTGGTTCAGCGCCTGGTTCATCACTTCGCGGAACGTGCCGCGCACGCCGATCTTCAAATCTTCCCGGATGCGGTCGAAAATGACGATGGTGTCGTTGATGGAAAAGCCAATGATGGTCAGGATGGCCGCCACCGTGGTGGCATTGATTTCCCGGCCGGCCAGGAAATACCAGCCCAGCGTCATCAGCACGTCGTGGATGATGGCAACCACCGCGCCGACGGCAAATGAGAATTCATAGCGGAACGCGACGTAAATCAGGATGCCGAACATCGCCAGCAGCGACGCCAGAATCGCCGTTTCCTGAATTTCCTCGCCGACGGTCGGGCCGACGTGATCGGTGCCGAGCACTTTGAAATTTGCCTCGGGAAACGCCTGTTTCAATTCCGAAGAAACTTTGGCGCTGATGCCTTCGCCGGCCTTGCTGTCTCCCGGATTGCGGACCGTCACGCGCAAACTGTCCGTGGCCGTGCCGATGTCACGCTGGTAGGAAACCAGCACCTCGCCGGTGCTGGCCTTGGTGGCGGCTTCGCGCAATTTGTCCACGCCGACCTTGTGCGCCTGGTCGAAACTCATCGTGATGGTGTCGCCGCCGGTCAGCTCCACGCCGAGCACGTTGTGGCCGCGCACGAACAGGCCGTAGCTCATGCCGACGACGATCAGCAGCCAGGACGCGATGAACGCCGGCACCGCCAGCTTCATGAAATCCAGTTTCGTCGCCCGGATGATGTGCAGCATCGGCAGCTTGGTGAGAATGTTGCGATTGATCAGGAAATCGAAAATCAGCCGTGTTACCACCAGTGCGGTGAACAAGCTGGCCGCCACGCCGATCGTCAGCGAGACGCCGAAGCCCTTGACCGAACCGGTGCCCATGTTGATGAGGATGATCGAAGAAATCAGCGTCGTGACGTGCGAGTCAAAAATCGTCCCGAACGCGCGGTCATAACCGGCCTGCAGCGCGCCGCGCAGCGATTTGCCCTTGGCGGATTCCTCACGAATGCGCTCGAAAATCAGAACGTTCGCGTCCACCGCCATGCCGATGGTTAGCACGACGCCGGCGATGCCCGGCAACGTCAGCGTGGTGCCAATGGAGCACATCACGCCGAGCAAAATGATGATGTTGCAAACCAGCGCGACGTTGGCGATGGCGCCGGCCAGGAGGTAATAAACCAGCATGAACACTGACACCGCGATGACGCCGTAAAGCGAGGCGCGGATGCCGCTGGCGATGGAATCTTTGCCCAGCGTCGGGTCCACGTCGTTCTGACTGATGATGTGAACAGGGGTCTTGAGCGGATTCTCCAAAACGTTCGCGAGGCCAAACGCCTGCGCTTCCGTGTAATCGCCCTCGATCACGCCGCTGCCGCCTTCGATGGCGGTGCGGATGACCGGCGCGGTTTGCAGCTCGCCGTCCAGCACGATGGCGAGCTGGTGGCCGACGTTGTTCCGGGTGATCTGCGCGAAAGTTTCCGCGGCTTTGGAATCCAAAGTGAACGCGATCTCCGGCCGCCCGACATTGTCGCGCGTGACCTGCGCCATCTTGATGCCGCCGACCATTTCCGGCCGCTTCTTGACCAGGTATCTTTCCGCTTTCTTAACGCCGGTCGGCGAGGTTTCCAGATGCGTCAGAACTTCATAACCCGGCGCCATCAGACCTTGTTCGAGCATTTCACCGCTTTTCTCGTGCACCATGCGGAATTCCAGATAAGCGACTTTCTGAATCGTTTCCTTCGCGTTGGCCTGCACTTCCTGGGACAGGCCGGGCAGTTGGATCAGGATGCGGTTGGCGCCTTCGGGCTGGATCACCGGCTCGGCCACGCCGAACTTGTCCACGCGCTTGCGGAGCACTTCGACCGCCTGCGCCAGCGCGGTCTGCGTTTCATTCACGTTTTCCAGCTTGTTCGTGTCCAGCTCGACGAGGAAGGCGGTGCCGCCCTGCAAATCCAGGCCCAGCTTGATCTTGCCGGCCGCCTCGCGCTGGAGGCGGTTCAATACGTAGGTCGTCGGATGCGCCTCGTTCTTCGCGTCGAAGAACGGGAAGTAATGCGCGACATCATTCGTGCCGATGGCGTCCTGCAAATTGCCGTAGGCGCGGTCGGGCAGCGTGTGCTGCAGTTCGGTCGCGCGGGCGACGATCCGCTTGAAGGTGTCGTCGCGGGCCACGCCGCGTTTGCTGAAATACTCCACCAGGTCGCGCGCCTTGGGCGGGTACATTTCAAACGCGGACCAGGCCAGCAGGCCGAGGATGATGACAAGTTTCCAGAAGTGATTTCGGTTCATGGGAAAAAAGCTTAGGCTGCGTCCGTGTCGCCGGCGCGTTCGGTGATTTCGGTGATGGCCGACTTGGTGATTTCGAATTTGGCGTCGGCGGACCGGATTGAAAGGGACTTCTCCTTGATCGAGACGACCACGCCGATGATGCCGCCGGTGGTGACGATCTTGTCGCCGGCCTTGACGGACGACAGCATTTTGGCCTGCTCCTTGGCGCGCTTCTGCTGCGGACGGATCAGGATAAAATAGAAGACCACGAACAGCGGGATGAACATCACCATGCTCGTCCACGCGGGCGGGGAGGATTGGCCGGGCTGAGGCGGTGGTGCCAAGGCCAGGATCACGCTAAAATTCATCAATTCCATAGATACGCGGTCAAACGAGCCGCTAATCTAAGCGGGTCCGACCGGCTTTGGCAAGCGTTATGCGCGGCAGATTTGATTCGGCGGCCCATGGGGCTTAAATCGCCTTTGACAGGGCCGCCACGGGTTGGCATGGTTGCAGTTCGGTTTTTTTGAAAATGAACTCAACGGCCGGCCTCACTGCCCGCCGCGAACGAAAACGAAACTTATGGCAGATCTGGTTGGAAATTTGTTGGTCGGACAGTCAGGCGGACCCACGGCGGTCATCAACGCGAGCGTGGCCGGCGTGTTGCAGGAAGCCGGCCGCCACGAGTGCATCGAAGAAATCTACGGCAGCCTCAACGGCATCCTCGGCATCCTCAATGAGGAGATCATTGACATTAATGATGAAAAGGCCCGGACCATTGAGGGACTCAAACACACGCCCGCCGCCGCGCTGGGCACCTGCCGCTACAAAATTGATTTCAAGAAGAACCCGGCCAAGGCCGCGCAGGACATGGACCGGCTGTTCGAGGTGTTTGCCGCGCACAACATCCGCTTCTTCTTTTACGCCGGGGGCAATGATTCGCAGGATACCTCCCACAAAATCCATCTCGAAGCCGTCAAACGCGGTTACGACCTGCGCGTCCTGGGCGTGCCCAAGACGATTGATAACGATTTGCCGCACACCGACAGCTGCCCCGGTTACGGCTCCGTCATCAAATACGTTGCCACCACCGTGATGGAAGTGGGAATTGACGTCGGCAGCATGGCGACTGACGACGGCTCGTGCTGCATCATTGAGGTCATGGGCCGCGCCGCCGGCTGGATCGCCGCCGGCACCGTGCTGGCCAAGCAGGGCAATCCCGCAAACCCGCCGCACATCATCCTGTTGCCCGAGCTGCCGTTCGAGCAGGACAAGTTTCTCGCCAAGGTCAAGGAGACCGTCGAGGCGCACAAATACTGTGTGGTCGTCGCCGGCGAAGGCATCAAGTATCCGAATGGCGAGGAAGTGGGCGCGGACAAAACGAAGCGCGACGCCTTCGGGCATCCGGTGCTCGCGGGGGCGGCGGAGGAACTGAAGGAAATCCTCCAGGGCAAAATGAGTTTGAAAACCCGCACGGTGCTGCTCGGCTATGCGCAACGCGCCGCCGGGCATTTCGCCAGTGCCACGGACGCTAACAACGCCCACGCCTGCGGCATCGCCGCCGTCAAGGCCGCCGTCGAAGGCAAGAGCGGATTCATGGTCAAGATCGTCCGCGAAACCGGCACGAACGGAGCGATCAAATGGAGCACCGGCCTGCAGCCGCTGGAAGACATCGCCAACGTCGAGAATTTTCTGCCCAAAGACTGGATCACGGAAGACGGCTTTCTGCCGAACGAAAAGTTCATCGCCTACGCCCGGCCGTTAATCGAAGGCGAAGTCAAATTTCCCACTGAAGGCGGCCTGCCGAAATACGTCGCGCTGGAAAAATCGCGCATCGAAAAGAAGCTGCCGCCGCGGGCGTGACGGCCGATTCATCCCGACCGCGGAGGTGACGATGCTCAAACTTAGTCACTTTGGCATCTTTCTGTTTTGCGTATTTGTCGGAGCCTTCACCCGCCGGCGGCTGTGGAGTCAGGGCGATTTCAGCCGATAGAACCGGTTGCCCGTCGGGGGACTGACGATGAGGAAGTTGTTTGTGCCGTCATTGGTGACGCCACTGCTGACGGACCAATTGGTCGTCGTCAAACTTGGATTCTGTTGCAGCGACCAGCCCGCCGAAGGATACGGCCAGGAAACTTTCACGCCGCTGCCGGAGCGGGCAATGGTCAGAAACGGCGCACCGGGAGTTTGCACGGCAAACAGTGACCAGAAACCGCCGCTGAGCGAGAAGTCCCCGCCCGTCATCGCGCCGCCGGCGTCGTGCTGGCCGATCGTGCCGCTCACGGAATAAACCCCGCCTGTGCTTAGGCCGCCACCACCGGATATTTTATACCAGTCAATGGAGTAGTTCTGCGCGACGCCCAATCCAAGAACGTCGGACAGAAGCCAAACTACGCCCAGTGTCCACCCGGCACCGAGCCATTCACACGACAGCTTTTTCAAGATTTGCATTTTCATTCGGTACCTCCGTTCTTTACAACTAAGAGCCGTTCCAGTTTTTCCAGCCGCGCTTTGAGTTGTTGAATCTCCGCGTCCTTCGCCTCCACCTTTTGGTTCAGGCCTTGAATCGCCGCCAGGGTCACGCCATGCAGGTCCGCTTCGTTCAAGGTGGTCTGATTGTCGTTCAGCGGAAAGAAGGCGTGCCAGTCTTGGGCCACCGGGCCGATGTGCCGCTGGGCGTACCCCTTAAAATTCCATTCGCTGACCGGCAATTGCGCTATCTTGTTCAAAACCTCACGGCCATCCACTGGGCGGAAATTTTCCTTCAATTCCCGGTCACTCGAAAACGTCCAAGAACCGCTGCCCGGCGTCCACGCCACCGTTTGATTGGCGCCACCCGACCCGGTGGTGAAGCGCACCCCGCCGTTGGCGCGTGCGATGAATTGGTTGTTGGCCGTGGAAGCAATGGGCTGATCCAACGAGTCGCCCCAAACGAAGGCGCCGACGTGGAGGGCTTGCGCGAACCGGCCGGCGGCAAACGAGTAGGAACCACCCACGATATTGCCGTATCCGCCTGGAATCATGCCGGCGGTGGCGTTGGTGATGGTGTTGTGTTCGCCGCCCGCAATGGTCGTCATCGTGCAGCCCGGACCGATCACGCCGATGGCATTGGCGTGTCCGCCGCCGATGACCGCGTTGGTGGCGGCGGCGTAAATGGAGTTCCCGTCGCCGCCGGCAATCGAAGCGAAGTCCGGCGTTAGCATGACGTGGTTCGTGCCTACCTGCACTCGCGCCGCCACCAGGTCTGCACTGGTCGTCACGGTGCCCGTGAATGTTGCGCCGCGGTCCAGTCGGGCCAGGTTTGCGCCCAGCCGCGCATCCGGCACCGAACCGGAGGCGAGGTTGTCGGCATTGAGATTGTATAAACCGTAACCGCTTCCACTTACATTGCCTCCGTAGAAGCTTCCGTTAAAACTGTTCCCGACGTTGCCGAATGTAACGGTGTTTGGATAATTGCCTCCCAGACATAAGTCCGGAACTCTCCCGGACAGATTATTGGCAATGAGATTGAATAAACCATCTCCGCTGCCGGTGAAATGTCCGTAGAAACTATTGCCTGAATTGGTGAACGAAACGATGAGGGGGTAAGTGCCGGCTAGGCTCCCGCTCGGAACCGTTCCGCTCAAGGCGTTGGCATTGAGGCTGGTGAGGCCGGAGCCGTTTCCAGCAAGATAACTCCCATATATATACCCGCCATTGTAGGTGGCTGCAACGATGTTTGTAGCAGTGATGTTCGTGGCATTAAAACTACCCACGTTGCCCGACAGCGTACCACTAAAAATTCCTCCGAGTTGGTTGGCGGGATTGGTGACGATGACCACGCCGGCAAATGTGTTTGTGCCACTGAAGGTGTTGGTTCCGTTCTGCAAGGCGACCGGCAAACTAGAGGCGGCTCCCAGAGCGCCGGTGGAATCCACATACACCGGCACCCCGTTGGCGAGACTTCTGCCATAAATACCAGCGACATACGTGTTGGTCTGAGTTCCTGAAGTGCCAATCCGGATGGTGCCGCTTTCACTCGCAGTCCCGTAGTTGGCGATGTAGATGTTGCTACTGCCTGTGGTAAGCTGGTAACCGGCTTGGTATCCGAGCGCGATATTGTAGGAGCCGTTCGTGTGGTTATAAAGCGCCTGAGATCCACTGGCGGTGTTCGCCTGTCCTGTCGCGTTTACACTGAGTGCCCCAGCGCCACTGGCGGTGTTGTCTTGGCCTGTCGTGTTGGCAGCAAGTGCTGCGTAGCCATTGGCGGTGTTGGCTGAACCGGCAGTGTCCCTAAGGAGCGCAGCGTATCCAACCCCCACATTCCCATAGCCACCCACGGCAAAGTTCCCTGCAATTGTGCCCGCAAAGAAATTTTGACTACCGAAAGTGTGTATCAGACGATTCCCGCCCGAGTTGATGATGCCGACGCTGCTTGTGGTTGTCGGCAGATTCAGCGAGCCAGCGAGCGAGACGCTCCCGGCAGAAAAATTTCCACTGCCATCGCGCCGGACAAGTTTGGCAGGGGTGTTGGCGTCCGTGCCGGTCGTGCCCAACACCACATTACCATTGATATTGGCTACCACCATGTCGGGGTTTCCAGTCACCGTCAGCACACCCGAGTTGCTCAAGGTGGTCGAGCCGCCCAATGCCACGACTCCGCCGCCGCTCAGGCCGGTGCCGGCGTTGACGGCGATGGAACTGTTGGCCAGTTGGCTGTTGCCCACCGCGCCGCTCAATTGTGCCACCGGCAGGACGCCGAGCAGGTTGCTCGCGTTGCCGGCCAGGATGGCATAGGGCACGGCGGTGATCGCCGTGCGGGGGCTGAGGTTGGTGAACCCGCCCGTGCTGGCACCGGGCCGCACCCCGATTTCCAGCCAGCGCACATCGCCGTTGAAGACACCGCTGCCAAAGTCCAATGTGATGGTGAACAGCCCGTTGGTCACGCCTAGTGGGCTGTTGGTGAGCGTGCTGCCGATTTGGGTTCCGTCGGTGGCGGCGTCAAACAGCGCGAACCTCAGGTCATAACTGCCGTTGGCGGGATTGCCGCCGTCGGTAAGTTTGCCTTGATAGGTGAAGGCGGTCCCCAGCGGGGAGGCTTGGACGAACAACGCAGACAGGGCCAATGCAGCGCCCACTGCGGCCAGTGCTTTAGTATTCATGTCTGTTCTTTCATTTGATTGGAGGGCAAGGTTGGTTTTAGTTGAACGGAAGTCCCTCCGCTTCCACCGTCCCGTGGGGGCGGTTCCAGTATGGCGGGCCGTTTGACCCGTTACAAGATCGTTTACAGTGCGGTTTCAAGAGTAACTTCCGGTGACTTCATGGTTTGTGCGGCCGGTAGAATTTATTACTCACCTGCGCTGGCTCGACATAGTAGAGGCTGGTCGAGTAGGGCGGCGGGATTTGGGTCCAAGTGCTGCCGTTCAATAGGTTGGCGGTGGCGTGCAGTTTCCAGCCGGAGTCAGGCGCCAGCCACCACACGACCACTGTGTTCGCAGCGGTCAACGCGATTGAGAGCAACGGCGCACCGGGAGTTTGCACGGCAAAGAGTGACCAGAAACCGCCGGTGAGCGAGAGGTTCCCGCCCGTCATCGCGCCGCTGGTGTCGTGCTGGCCGCTCCTGCCGCCCACGGAATAAACCCCGCCTGTGCTTAGGCCGCCGCCGCCGGATATTTTATACCAGTCAATGGAGTAGTTCTGCGCTGAGGCCTGTAGGCCAAAGTGTGAAACAAGAAGGAGGAAACCAAGCGCGAGATTTTGGAGTGCGCGGACATGTCCTGGATTTCCCGCACGGCGACATGTCACGCTGTTCCAAAGCGGCGACGCATCACCGAACTTCAGGATGCAGGGCGAGCACCATTCGCTAGCTGCTGGCTTCGATGCACGCGTTTTCATTGGTCGCCTCCGATTTTTGTGCCGAGCAGGCGTTCCAGTTTTTCCAGCCGCGTTTTGAGTTGCTGAATCTCCGCGTTTTTCTCCTCCAGCTTTTGGTTCAACCCCTGAATCGCAGCCAAGGCCACGCCGGATTCGTCCACCGCGCCGATCGCCCGGTCGCTTTCGCCCAGGCCGAAGGCAGCGTGGAAGTCCTGCGCCGTGGGACCGACGTGTTTCACCCCATCCGGCTCAACCTTGTATTTCCATTGCATGACCGGCAGCGCGGACACGCGAGCCAGCACCTCGCGCGGTTCGATAGCCGCGAACTGCTCCTTCGCGCTGCGGTCCGACACGCTGGTCCATACGCCCGCCGCGCTGCAATAGGCGCCGCTGCCCAAATGCAACGGGTACGCCGGAGTGTTGGTGCCAATGCCCACGTTCCCGTTGTTGAGAATGCTCAGGCGGTTCGTGCCGGCGGTGTAGAAATCCAGACCATTGGTCCGGCTGCCGCCAGTGCGCTGCGACGCAATCCCTTCGCCGCCCAAGTCCCCGCCGAAGCGGAGGGCAGAACTGGTTACGGAACCAGTGTTGCGCTCCAAGGGATCGATCTCCACGATGCCGTTGTGATCCCACCGCAAGGCGACCAGATTGTTGGTGTAATAAAACCAGGTGCTGCCTAGAGCTCCGCCGCGAAAGCCGTAAAGCACCGGTCCGTCAATCCGAAAACCAGGAGGGTTGGTGATGAAAGGCCGGTCCGGGTAGTCATACCATCCCAGGCCATGCGACACGTCCCCGCCGGGGTACAAATAGCTGCGCAGATAAATATCGTGGTCATTAAGGTGGGTATTGCCATTAATTGCGAGTCCCCCGGCTGGGGTGTTGGTCGTGTTGATGCCTATGCCGCCGGAAGCGCGAATCAGAAACTGGTTTGGAGCCGCGGAAGAAAAATCGGCCTCGGTGGAATCAGCCCAAACAAAGGCGCCGTCATTCAGAGCTTTCGCCCGATAACCAGCCGCAAAACTCAATACCCCTCCAGCCGAATTAAACTCACCTCCTGGAATCGTTGCGTAGGAAGCGGAAAGGCTGTTTCCACTTCCCCCGGAAATTGTTCCTGCGATCATATCGTTAGCACCATTGAAACTCCCGGGTCCGGTATTTAGGGCAATATTATTTTTGCCACCCCCTATGTTGCACCATTTACCCACCGGCACAAATCCATGCCCCGAATAAACCTCTATTACGTTTCCTTCCCCTCCACCGATGTTGCCAAAATCGCATCCCAAGTTGATGGAGTTACCCGCCCCACCTGCAATTGTCGTATTCTTTGCTGCACCGACGTAGTTATGGCTGCCGCCGCCTATAGCTGACAGGTCACCGCCTGTTCGTAAGCCGAGCGGAAAACCGGGAGACGAGTCAACCGTATTGGACACACCGCCCGCTATGGTTGCGCCACTGGATGCACCTACATAGTTTGCACTGCCGCCACCAACCGTAGCATGGTCCGATGGGTAGAAATAGGGCATTCCGGGAGAATATTCAAATGGTTCCATAGTAATTATATTATTGTCGCCGCCAGCGATGCTTGCCCCAGATGAGTTTGTGCCGATCCTGTTTGCATTGCCTCCGGAGATGGTGGCTGCCGAGACGCCCCCTGCCACCGAATTGTTGGCAGAGCCAACGATCGCATTCGGAATCCCACCGCCCGGCTCCAAGCGTAGCGCACGCAGGTTGTTCACTTTTAGTTCCAAGGCTTGATTATCCGTGGTGCCCAGGAAGTGATTGCCGGGTGCAGTGCCGACATTTCCGTCGACTTTCCAGAAAACGTTGGAGAAGCTCGCCGAGTTGACGTTTGATCCAACGATTGTTCCATTCGCAATCGCCGCAGCGGTGACGCTCCCGGCGGCGAGTTGGTTGGAGGTCACGCTACCCGGGGTCAGGCTGGCGGTGGTGATGGATTGGTCCACCACTCCGGCGCAGACTAGTCCTGGAATATAGGGTTTCAAGTTGTAAAGCACGGCAGACGTGTTAGTATACCCAATGATTATTTTGTCGGTGCCCAAAGCCGCCACAGAGGATCCCCCCGGCAGGGTCGCCAACTCGGTTCCATCAAGACTGTAAACAGTTGCGCCGTCACAGATCATGTTCGTGCTGAGCACCGCTACTGACCGGTTTGCATGGAGTCCCGGGAAAGTGGTCAGAAGCGTGCCGTTAGTGTTGTAAAGATAGGCCGCTTGGTGGTTTCCGATATAGACTTTGTCTGTGCCCACCGCCGCCACCGCATCCCCGTGATTTGGGAAGGTGGCCAGCAGCGTGCAATCGGTTTTGAAGAGGTAGCTCACGGTAGTTGCGGTCGAGATCAGCACCTTGTCCGTTCCCACCCCCGCCACAGCATAGCCAAAGCCGTCGGAATTGGTTGGCGATGGGTTAAGGAAGACCGCGATCCCTGTGCCGCTGGTACTGTAGAGGAACGCTGCACCCGCCTCAGGGAGTGAGTTGGTGGGGGCATCCCATTGGTAAGGCACATTATATGCCCCGATAATAACTTTGTCCATGCCCACAGCAGCCAGAGAATAGCCGAAAAAGGGCTTGACGTGGAAAATTGGGTCAGAACCGTACGGATTGTAACCAATAAAAGTGGCGATTACAGTCCCATTGGTGTCGAAAAGGGTCGCAAAACCATTCCAATAGTCTCCGATGAGAAACTTGTCCACGCCTACGCCTGTCAAGGCAAAGCCGAACCAGTTCTCCCTGCCGCCAAATCCCTGTGCGGTAGCAAGGAAGGAGTCATTCGTGCTGAATAGGTATGCCGCTGCGGAGTGTAATGGAGCGGCGCCATAATCGCCCCCTACGAGCACCTTGTCCGTTCCCACCGGCGCCACAGAAATGCCGAATTCGTTCTGGAACGGCACAGGGTTGGTAAAAGTTGCAGAACGCAAGCCTGAGATGACCGTAACCAGTTCGTTCACGCCGACGGCTCCGTCAGCGATTGTTGCGGTGGTGACACTGCCGGCTGCCAACATCGGGCTGGTGATGGTTCCCGGGCCAACGTTCGCTGCTGAGATTGTGCCGGTGAGTTGGGTCGCATTCAAACTCGTCAGCCCGCCGGCGTAGCCGCTAAACGAGGAGGCGGTGATGGTGCCATTCACATCCAAGGCCGTGACGGGATTGGTCTTGTTGATGCCCACGCCGCCGCCGGCGCGAATTAGAAACTGATTGGGAGCTGTCGAGGCGAAATCACTCGCGGTGGAGTCAGCCCAGACGAATGCGCCTGGAAAATCCGCCTTGGCCCTGCGACCTGCCGCGAAGCTGTAATCTCCGGCAGCCGAGTTTTGCGATCCGCCAGGAATGGTGGCCGCCATGCCCCCAACACCGTTGTTGTAACCGCCCCCGAGCGCGCCGTACGCGGCAGAGTTAACAATGGCACCTCCGTAGCCGCCCGCGATGGTCGAATAAATTCCCGTCATCTGGTTGCCAATACCTCCGCCAATAAAAGTGCCGACGGCGCCGGCGTGAATGGTGTGACCATCTCCCCCGGCAATCGTCGAGTTGGAAGTATTGGATTCTATCGTGCTGTTGATGCCGCCCGCGATGGAATTGAAGTTCCCGTTGAGCGAGTGTCCGGAGCCGATTTTGAGGCGTATGCCGGCAAGATCGCCTCCAGCAGTCACGGTGCCGACGAACGTCGGATTGGGGGCGAGCGCCGAACCTGGCACCCCCGTCAAACCAGCGCCTGAGCCGATAAAAGTTCCCTTGAGCATGTTATTGACGTTTGTGGCGGTGACCACACCAGAAAATGCGTTCGTGCCGGTGAAGGTGCCCGCGCCAATGTTCGCCGGTTGAATCGTGCCGGTTAATTGCACCGCCGCAATAGCACCACTGACATTGCCGGCGGTGATGGAATACGGCGACGGCATGAGTTCCTGGCGCGGTGTGAGTGATGCGAAACTGCCGCTCCCGTTCGTACGCACGCCGAGCTCGAGCCAGCGCGCGTTGCCGTCGAATACGGCGCCGAAGTCCAGCACCACGGTGAACAGGCCGTTGGTGACGCCCGTGGCGGTGTTCGTCAACGGCACTCCCACCGGCGTGCCGCCGGTGACCGCGTCCCAAAGGCTGAAACGGAAATCGTACAGTCCGCCGGCGGGTGCCCCCGCTTGATTCAGTCGGCCTTCATAGGTGAAGGCCGTGCCTACGGGCGCCGCTGCCAGATCGCTAGTGATGAGGCTGGCGACAGCGACAGTGATGTTGAGAATGGTGACATTTTTGATATTTGATTTGATGGCTTTCATGATGATCCTCCGAATGTGGAAAACTCCTCTGGCCTTACCGGACCCCTGAACTGCTTCCGCCAAGACCACACCACCCAACCCATTGCAGCGGTGTTTTGCATGACTTCCTCGCCTGCGCCGCGCACGGACTAACTCATGGCCCCTGCACGAACGCTCCGTTAGTCATATTAGTCGTAGCGTGTAATTTGTCAAATAAAATTATTTTTGTTACTCAAAGAAAAATTGGCGAGGTCGCCGAGTTAACAAATGAATCGCGCTGGCCTGGATGCTGCCACAGCCATCGTTTAGTACAATTTGGTCGTTGAAATAAAAAACGGCGGTCCGTTGCCGGACCGCCGTTTGAAGTTGAAGGCTTAAAGCCGGATCAAATGCCTTTTTTGATCATCAGCTTGACGAGGTCGCCGACGCGGCAACTATAACCCCACTCATTGTCGTACCAGCTCACGAGCTTGAAGAATTTCTTGTTCAGCTCGATGCCGGAACCGGCGTCGAAGATCGAGGACAGTTCGCAGTGGATGAAATCCGAGCTGACGACTTCGTCGTTCGTGTAGCCGAGAATGCCTTTGAGATAGGTCTCGCTGGCTTTCTTCATCGCCGCGCTGATTTCCGCGTAGCTGGTTTCCTTCACGGTCTTCACCGTGAGGTCCACGACGGAGACGGTGGGCGTCGGCACGCGGAACGCCATGCCGGTGAGCTTGCCTTTGAGTTCGGGCAACACGAGGCCGACGGCTTTGGCCGCGCCGGTGGTGGAGGGAATCAGATTCTGCGCGGCGGTGCGGCCACCTTTCCAGTCCTTCTTGCTCGGGCCATCCACGGTTTTCTGCGTGGCGGTGTAGCTGTGGACGGTGGTCATCAAGCCTTCGTCAATGCCGAAGCCTTCCTTGAGCAGGACGTGGCAAATTGGCGCGAGACAGTTTGTGGTGCAACTCGCGTTGGAGACGATGTGATGCAGAGCCGGATCGTATTTGGTATCGTTCACGCCCATCACAACCGTAAGGCAATCGCCTTTGGCGGGAGCGGAAATAATGACCTTCTTCGCGCCGGCGGCAATGTGGCCCTGCGCCTTTTCCACGTCGGTGAACAGGCCGGTGGACTCGATCACGAGGTCCACGCCCAACGCCTTCCACGGCAGTTCCGCCGGGGATTTGGCGCTGACCACTTTGATGTCCTTGCCGTTGACCACGAGGATGTCATCCTCGGGTTTTTCCGGCGCGGATTTTTTCGAGGCGACTTCGCCTTTGAAACGGCCCTGGATGGAATCGTATTTCACGAGGTAGGCGAGGTTGTCGGCGGGAACAATGTCCCCGACCGCGACGACTTCGATGTCCTTGCCGACCATGCCTTGTTCGACCAACGCCCGGAACACCAGGCGTCCAATGCGGCCGAACCCGTTGATTGCAACTTTTACTGCCATAATTTCAATTTTTTCAGTTTCAATTTAATTCCGAACAGACGACGCATCTTACCGGCGGTGGCCCGGTGGTCAACGAAGAATTCCGAATTGGTCGTGAACCCGTCGCGGTTTCTTATTTTGCGATCATCCCCGTCTGCCGCGCGTAATTGAACAAACCCCCGGCGTCCACCACGGGGCGCACGTCGCCCAGCGGCTTGAAATGAAAAACCTTGCCGGTGGCTTGCACGGTCACCGTGGCTTGGTCGAGGTCCACGGTCACAATCTCACCGGTTTTCAAAACGTCGCAGAGCCGCTCCGTCATCTCGCAGGGATACAGCTCGCCGGTGGCGACGCAGTTGCGGAAAAAGATCCGCGCGAAACTCTCGGCGAGGATGACTTCGCAATTGGCCGAGCCTAGCGCGATGGGCGCATGTTCACGCGAACTGCCGCAGCCGAAGTTTTTGCCAGCCACAACGATGGGATACTGACTGTCGAGTTGCCCCTCTTGGACGTAGCGTGCCGGATAAAGCGATTTGGGCAGGCCGTCGAGGGCGTAGCTGCCGAGTTTCTCGTATTCCTCGGCGATCGTGGGCACGAGGTTGAGGTATTGCGCGGAAATGATCTGGTCGGTGTCAATGTTATCGCGCACCACGAAGACCGGCCCGGTAAAAACGGATTTCGTCATGGCGACAGCTTGCCGCGGGGCAGGGGAGTTTTCAACCAGATTTGCAGCGATAGCTGGCTGGGACAAGGTGTCAGCTCACGCCGTTTGAAAAGGCCGTTAGGTTCGAGGGCACACGAAAGTTTCGCCAATCTGGCGTAGTGCGACGCGTTCCGGTTCCGTTTGCAAGGCAGCCTGAAACCGTTCAATCGGCTCGCGCATCGGCTCGTCGCTGAGTCGGAAGGTCTGGTGATGCACTGGCACGAGGTGGCGCGCGCCGGCCGCGTTGGCCATCGCCACGGCCTCCTCCGGCGTGCAATGGTTGCGGATCCACGGCTGGTAGGCGCCGATGGGCATGATCGCCGCCGCGAACGGCCCGCGCGAACGGATTTCGGAAAACAGCGCGGTGTGCGCGGTGTCACCGCCGAAGAGCAGCGCCCGGCCTTCGCGGCGGAGGACATAGCCGTTGTAGCCGCGCCGGAGTTTGCTCGGCCAGCGTTCGCCCCAGTGCTTCACCTCAAACGCCTCGATTTGCAAATCGCCATGTGCGCACCGCAACGTCGTTTTGTCGCTCCAGCGCAGTTCGCTGATCTCCTTCAAACCCGTGCCGGCCAGCACGTCGCCGGTGCTCTTGGCCGTGACCGTGAACGGCGCGTTGGCAACACGCTGCAGCGACGGCAAATCCATGTGGTCCAGGTGCGCGTGCGACAGCAGGACCAAGTCAACCGGCGGCATTTCGTCCGGCTGCAACGCCGGGGCGACGTAACGCTTCGGCCCGACCGTGCCCACGCCCAGCCCGACGCCGACGCGATTCCCAAAAACCGGATCGGTCAGAATGCGAACGCCGTAGAAATTGATCAGCGTGGTGGCATGGCCCAGCCAGGCGATCGTGATGTCGTTGTCCGACCAGCGCGCGGGATCGGGCTTGAGCGGCGCCGGGGCGATGTCGCGCTCCGCGTCCGCGACCAGCATCCGGGCCAGCCGTCCGGCGCCGCGTTTGGAAGTGCCCAGCCAATAGGCGCTGATCGCGGCGCCGCCGGCCAGGGTAGCCAGTGTGTATTTCAAAAATTTGCGCCGCGGTTGTTGCATGGCCTTACTCTGGAACACCCCCGAGCGGTGTCAAGGGCGCCCCAAAGGGAAAGTCACCGCCACGGCCAAATGATTTAATTCGCCGCCGCGCCCGCGATCGCGAGCGTCAGCTCGATTTCATCTGACACCTTGTCCTCGGCCTGGTGCGCCATGATGTTGAAATCGCTGCGCTTGATCGTGAACTTGGACCGAAGCACCAGCAGATCGCCCTTCATGTTTGGGACACGCTGACCGAGCTTGCCCTTCAAATAGGTAAGCGTGACGGGCACCGTGATTTCCTTGGCAACGTCCTTGCAGGTGAACGTGCCGGAGGCATTGGCGGTGGTGGTGTCACCCTCGGTTTTGGCATCCTTGAGTTCCTTCACGTCGAAGGAAATTTCGGCGTATTTCGTGGCGTCGAGCCATTTGTCGCTGTGGAGATGGCCGTTCATCATCGGATTTGGGACCGTGAGCGAAGCGCTGGTTACAACAATCTTCCCTTTCGTGTCCGCCGGTTTGTCCGGATCAAAGGTCACCGTGCCGCTGATGCCGTTGGCGCTGCCGTTGATGGATTCCAGCGGCGCGTCGAGATGAAACAGCGCCGTGTTCACCCCTTTCGGGTCTTTGAAGTCGAAGGTCTGCGGCGCGGCGAAACTGGCGCCGGCCAGCGATGCGAATGCGATGGTGGTGAGGATTTGTATTTTCATGTGTTTATTTTGTTGATTTTAAAGAGAAATGATACGCCCGTCAAGATCCCGGCGGCGATCACCGCCCCGGCGAGAAAATCCATGCCCGGCACAAATTTCTTTTCGTAAGTGATACCTTCAATGCCGGTCACGTCGTCCACGGTTTTCTTCGGCACGCTGGTTTTGGTCCAGCCGCGGTTCGCACCCGCCGCCAGCCAGAATCCAACTCCGGCTAACAAGAAGCCCAAGGCCATGGTGCGAAGGATTTGTTTCATCCGCGCGGAGTGTGAATTACTTCTTGCCCGATTGCCAGCGTTGGGTGGCTTCGGCGACACGCCGGCCGACACGATGAATCCGGCCGTCGGCGTGCGCGTCAAGCAGTTCCGCCATGCCGCCCGCCAAGCAAGGAGCGGAAGCGGCGGTAATCAGCTTGTCAGTTCGCTGTTTAGGGTTCACAACCACAGATCAACTTGCGGGTCGTATTATGAATTGAGCAAAGTCCGTTTCACCCCCTAGCTCCTGGCTCAAGCGGGTGCGCGAAAAACAAATTAATGATTGTTCTCGCAACTTCCGTTTCAATTTGAATGAACAGATTTTGAACGAGACAAAGCAGACAACTTTGGAACGCATGCGCGCTCTGATAGGCTTCTTGCCTTACGGAGTGTTGGTCGTGCCAGGACTGGCAGAGCCCTTTGGCATGTTTATCGGCTGTAAGAAGAAATAATTACCACCTATTTGATTCTCCATGTTGACAAAAACAGCACCGCAGGGAACCACCGTTTCAGCGAGAGAAACTCCGCCACCCGTAGTGCATGGGATTGTTTGTTTTAATTTGAATACTCCCGGTGTTGTCTCTATTAGCCAATATATCGCGTTTTGATCGCGATTCGTTGGCAAGGACGCTCTGATTTGCGCCATGCGCTTGCTTTCACCAAGTGCCACTAGTTGCTGCACAGTGGCTAACCGTGTCGCTTCTTCTTTTTCTATGGCTGCGGCTGGGGCGAGATAGCCCAACCCGCTCAAAGCTTTCGCAATAATTTTCTGTTGGCCTGAATCCAGATTCTGATCCTTCAAAAGGGCGATCAACGGCTCCACAGCACGCGTATCACCCAATTCACCCAACAAACTGGCAGCCTCTATTCGCAGATTCTGATCCTCCAAAAGGGCGATCAGTGCATCCACAGCCCGCACGCCCCCCAATTTACCCAATGCAACGGCAGCATAACGTCGTTCCTCGGAATTATAATGCTTACTCAAGCAAGCGATTAACGGTTCCACGGCCCGGGCATCCCTCAATTCACCCAATGCTTCCTCAACAAATTGTCGCCGAATTTGATCCAGATTGTCATCCTTCAATAGGCCGATCAACGGCTCCACGGCTCGCGTATCACCCAATTTACCCAATGGGCGGACAGCGGAGAACCTCGCGCTCGAATTTGTATCCGTCAAAAGCGCAATCAGCGGCTCCACTGCAGGCTTCCCTAATTTAGCCAAATTACGCTGAGCATTCAAGGTTAAAGCCCAATTTTTAAGAGTCCGATTCGTTAAAATGGCAATTTGGTCTTGCACTTCATCAGCCAATATACAATTCGTAAAACAAACTAAAAACACCAGCAATATCGAGCGGATTGGACAGGTATTCATAATTACAATGGTCAAACTACCTGTAATGTTATGAAAGCAAGAAATCATTGCAAATCAAATAACAAAACTTGCGCCGTACTTTTGCTGGTGATCTTCAATTCACTCTGGGCGCTCACCGCCGCCGCGTCGCCGGCGCTCAATGTCTCGCCGTTCAATTCCACGCTGCCTTCGGCGACATGCACCCACGCATGTCGATCCGCGCGCAGCGAATGTGCAATACTTTCCCCGGATTGCAACCGGGCGAGAAACAAATCCGCGTCTTGGTTGATCGCGATGGAGTCGTCGCGACCGGATTTGCTCGCGACCAGATGCAGTGCCCCGGTCCTTGCCTTCGCAAAGGATTTCTCGGCGTAGCGCGGCGTCACGCCCTGGCGATCCGGCTGAATCCAGATTTGCAGCAGATGCACCGGCTCCTGTTCGGACGGATTGAATTCGCTGTGCTGCACGCCTGTGCCGGCGGCCATGTATTGCACTTCGCCGGGCCGGATGATGCGGCCGTTGCCCAGCGAATCCTTGTGCTCCAGCGCGCCGCTCAAAATGTAGGTGATGATCTCCATGTCGCGATGCGGATGCGTGCCGAAGCCCGCGCCCGGCGCGACGGTGTCGTCGTTGATCACGCGCAGGCTGCGGAAGCCCATGTGCGCCGGGTCGTAATAACCGGCGAAGGAGAAACTGTGCCAGGCGTTCAGCCAGCCGTGATCGGCGTGGCCCCGTTCGTTTGCTCTTCGTATCTTCATCATGGAAAGACTATGCGCGCGGTTTGCGCTTTGCGGAAATACCATGTTTTTTGCCTGAGCATAACTTTGAGGCATGGCACCTGACCCGAAAAGTCACGCAAGATGACATTGCAAAAATATTTTCAATCTCGCCCGGCTTCCCTCGGGTTATCGAAAAGAGGCTTGCCGCAAGCCCTGCGGAGTCGGGGAACAGTTGAAAGCCTCATTCAAAGCCATCGCGCCAAAGCAGGGCGCTCTGACGGGAGAAATTTTTTTATACCGAACCAGCCACCTTCTTCCACCAGTTGCACACTTTCATCGACCGAATGGTCCGCTTCGCTTGCCCCTTTTTCTGAAAGGCGCTCCGGTTGGGCGCCGCTGAATTTCCTTGCACGACAACCGAAGTTGCCGTGGCGGGGGCGACGCAATCACGCGCAACTCCGGCTGGCGGGTTTACTTGACCAGCTGCGGCTTGGCCGAGCGCTGGGAGGCGGCGGCGGTTCTGATCATCACGTCGAAACCAAAATTCTCCAGATTGATTTCCTGGCCGCGGTAATTGGCGATCAGCAGGTCGCGGATTTGGCCGACCAGCCGCCGGCCGGTTCCTTCCGACCGCATGTTCTGGCCTTTACCCAATCCCAGGGCTTTGTTGAAATTGCCGAAGAAGGTGTCCGCCTGGGCCTTGGCGGCCTTGGCCGCCGCGCGATCCGGCTTGCCCGTGGCGAGAACGGCGTTGAGCGCATCGATGGTTTTCTGGGCGATCAACTTTCATGCCGTCAATCGCGTCCTCGCCCGGCACGCTGGTCAGGTCGTAAAAAACTCGGGTGTTCCCAGCGTGCCGTCGGCGTTGACCGGATAACTTGAGTTGCACCAGGTAAAAGGGAATGCCTTTTCACTTCGCTCCACCAGCGGCTTCAAAAACCTGATGCCTTGGCGGCAACATGACCGCGCCGTCAGGCGCGCATAATTAAGTCAAGTGTCAGTCAAGTTATTGGTCGACTGGCATGAAGCCTGGCAAAACCACGACGCCTTTTGCTTGGTTCACCGGATGTTTCCTGAGCATACCTATCCGCTCATGGTTTCTTGATGGAGGCGAGTTGGAAATCGGGGATCCACCCATCGGTGCCGCGCAGGATGTTGGCGACTGACATTTTGGTCGCCTCCTCCTCACTCAATTGCCGTGACCACCTAACGCGGCCAGCGGGATTGGCTCCCGGTCCGGTGCATTGGAATTCAGCATAACGCACGGTCGTTTCGTTCTCCGCTTTCCCCCAATTATCCCAGCCTTCCTGGCGAACTTGTTTGGGCAACTCACAACGAATGAAAGCCGTTGCCGCAAATGGGCGCCAGGGCCGACCAAGATAAAATCCCTGTTCCACCGCAGGGCCGGCAGAGATTTTGCAATCCATGAATACATAACCGAATGGCGTGGTTTCCGGCGTGGAAGCGGCAGTCATGTAGCCATCCGCCTTCACATGAATGTGACAGCGGTCAAAAACTGAAGTCCCGGCGGCGTAGATGAAATCCACATAGCCTTCGATATAACACTCAACGAAATACTGTCGTCCCGCCCCGCCTTTCGGCGCGTCGGCACGCAAGGTGTCCTGCCAGCCGAGGAACCGGCAGTTGCGGAACACGGCGCGGTCGGCCTCCACATACATGGCCAGCGCCTGCACGCGATCTTCGCGCGTGGTGGTGTTCTCAAACGTGATATTCTCGGCGGTAAAATTGTTTGCCTGCACCAACACGGTGCTGCTGTCACGGGTGCTCACGGTTTTGCCGTCCGGCGTTGGCGTTTTCACATTCAAACCACCCGTGATGATGGTGCGCTCGACTTCCGAGGGTTCGCCCAACAGTTTCAAATTCGGGCGTTCCTTCGAAACGACCAGATGCTCGCAGTAAACGCCCGGCTTGATCTGGATGACGAACGGCTTGGTCGCGTTCATCGGAGCGGCATCGACCGCCGCCTGCACGGTGGTATGTGTGCCCGAACCATCCGCTGAAACCACAGCTTCAAATTTCGAATCCTTGGCAACGGGGTGGGCATTTACTGGCTCATCGCGTAATACGGGAGCCAACGCGGGCACGGCCCGCCGCAATTCCTCCACGACGAGGCGGGCGAACATCACATAGCCATTGCCGTTCAAATGCGTGCCGTCGTAGCCAGTCGTCCCATTGGCATTGGTTTTGGTCGGGCTGAATTCCAAACATTTCTCCGGCCCGAGTGATTCGCACAGCTCGATGCTGCGCGCCTGCAAATCAATCAGCGGAACGTTTTTCTCGGCGGCAATTTTCCGCACTTCTTCCGCGTAGGGCGCGAGGCTGGATTTGATTTTGCCGGGATGATCCTTGTCCCATTGGCGTCGCGTCAGCGGTGTGACCAAAACCGGTTTCGCGCCAACCGCCCGCGCTTCCTCGACATAGCTGACCATGTTGCTGACAAACGTCGGCATGTCGGTGGAACGGCTCGGCTTGCCCGGCTCGTTGTTGTGGCCGAACTGGATTAGATAATAATCGCCGTGCAGCGCGAGGGCATTGGTCCAGCGGCCTTCGCGGCGGAAGCTTTCCGAACTGCGGCCGCCCTGCGACGTGTTGATGCACTCGGCACCGTCGGTGAGAAATTGTTTGAATCCGAGTCCCCAGCCGGCGTTGTCGGTGACTGTGGAATCGCCGACCAGAACGATTTTGATTTTATGGATCGCCGATGCGGGTGCATCCGCCGCGCCGGACAGATGGGCGCACACAACCAAAATTGCGAAACCGGTGAAGACTGCATGGATCGTTTTGTTCATAAATAATTCAAGGATATACCTGCCGCAGAAAAACCGAGCCGTTGGCCGGATTGATGATTAGGTTTGTCTGAACGACATTGGTGGTTCCCGGCCAGTCAACCCAGTTTGTGCCCAGGCCGCTGTTGAGATTGTTGGATTGAATCTGCAAACGCCAGCCAAGATGATCCGGCGGCCAGGAAAGTTGGAGGTTATTTCCGTTTATCTGGGCATTTAAGTTTGTCGAAACCAGCGAGGGCAGCGGAACGGCGCTGGCTTGAAGCGAATTGGCGCTTTCGCCCGTGGCATTGGTGGCGGAGACGACATAATAATAGGTCGTGCCCGGCATCACGGCGGCGTCCGCATAATTGGTCGCCGTCAGGTTGGCCAAAAGCGAATACGATCCTCCGTTGGTGGTCGAACGCTTGAGGTTGTAGCCGGTCGCATTGGAGGCGGCAAACCAGTTGAGGTTAATCAGCAGATTGGTTCCCTGCGCGGTTAGATTTCCAGGAATTCCGGCGGGCGTCGCGACGACGAGTTTCACCTGGCCTGCCGTGTTGGTGTTGAGTGAGCAAACATAACCGGCCGGCGTGGTTCCCAACACCGGCAGACTGCCGTTCAAGGAGCCGGTGTAAGTCATCAGCGTGTAAGTGCCGTTGGTGAAGCCGGGACCGGCAGCCGCATTTATGATTCCGCCCAGCGTCAGGCTGCCTTTGACGACCACCGTGGCGGCGTTGGTGCCGAGATAAAATGTGAAGTTATTCGAAGGCGTCACCGTCAGGTTATTGCTGATGATGAACGTGCTGGCGTCCAGTGTCACCGATGAATTCAAGGCCATGGCATTTGTGCTGCTGAGCGTCATCAGAGAATTAAAGAACTTGAAGGAATTGGCGATGCCGTTGGCGGTCGCACCATCCAAGGTGACAAGACTGGTCGAAGGCGCGGAATTGGAGAAGGTCACATCCGCGTCAAAAAATGAATATTGGCTGACGCCGGCAGGGACGTTGTGAGTGGAATCTATAATCTGAATGTTTTTCGCGTCATAAATGCCAAAGGTCTTTGAGCCTGTCAGATTCACGTTGACCAGCGTGACATTGCTGATGGAACTTTCCGGCAAGCCCCACAGCAGTCCGGCGGCCCGGCCAGACTGCGCGTTGCCGGTGAAATTGCTGATGGTGATGTCACGGTAATAAGGCGTGGTAGCGGTGACCGGCGCGGCCGCCAGCGCGGCCGCCGCACCTGGTGTGACACTGTCCAAAGCCGGTGTGGTCTTGTTGGTATATTCGCAGTAAATCTGAATCGGGTGCATCACATTTGTAAATGTGAGGTTATAATAATTGATATTGTGGACGAAGCCGCCGCGGTCACGGTCGCTTTTGATATGGGCGCAGGCATCCGTATTGGTATAAGTGCAATTGATGAACAGGAAGTTTGAAACACCCCCGGCGATTTGGCTGCCAATCGAAGTTCCATGCCCATCGCCGTAAACATTGTTTGAAATCACCGCGCCCGAAGTATTGCCCAGGCAGGAAAAATCATCATCACCCACGCTGACATTATTGAATTGCACCAGTGTATTTGTTCCTCTGATATCGCAGGCGTCGGTATTGTGGCTGGGATTAGTGGGATCGTATGACGAAGGAGCACGCTCGGTAACATATTGGATGGTGGTGTTACCGCTGCTGGCGCTGAAGCCACCAATGTGGACGGACGGAGAATTGGAAAGCGTGACATTCTGAATCAATTCACGGTTGCAACCGCTTAATGAAATCATGACGGGACGGACGGCATTGTTGGTGTAAGCCCATGGCCACCAAGGCGAACCCTGCCCATCAATCGCCCCTGAGCCGCTGATTTCAATATTCGTCAGGTTGTTGCCGGAAATAAAATTGGCCGTCACCACAAAATAAACATTGGCGCCATTGGTGAACCAGGTCATCGGATATTGCCCGAACGGCAGCATCCGCAAAACGGCTCCGGCATCAAGCTGCAGGTTGACGTTGTTGGAGAAATTCAACGGGCCGCACAAATAGGCGTTGGTGTTGGCCGGGATCTCCGCCGTGCCACCGCGTAAACCGTTGGTCAGTCCACCCAAAGAAGCCGCGTTGATGGCGCTTTGAATCGCCGCCGTGTTGTCTGTCACGCCATCGCCAACGGCGTTATAGGGTGAATTGGTCACCACCAGGATGTTGTTGAAGTTAATGACCGGCGATTGAACCGCCCCTCCGTTAAGAGTTAAGGCGGCATTGACGCTCATGGCCGTGCCAAAGTTATTCACCACGATTAAAGAGTAGGCCCCGATGTCGGCGGCAGAAACATTAGCCAGCGTGAGCGTTGCATTCGTGGCGTTGAGCAACGTGGAACCATTCTTCAGCCATTGATACGTTGGTGCCGGCTGCCCCGAAGCAACGGCCGTGAATACCGCCGTCCCCCCTGAAACAACCATTTTATTGGTCGGCTGGGTGGTGATGGCTGGAGCAACTCCAGCCAGAGTGAGCGTTGTGTTGGTGCTCGTCACCGTTCCGGTGGCGTTTGAAACGACCACCGAGTAGCTGGCCGCATCGGTTGGCTGGGCGTTCGTGATGACCAGCGTGGCGTTGGTGGCCCCGGGATAATTCGTGCTATTTTTCAACCATTGATAGGTTGGCATCGGCAAACCGATGGCTGACACCGTGAACACAGCCGTTGAGCCGAGGCTGACAGTTTGGTTCGTCGGTTGTAACGTGATGGCGGGAAGCACCGAGGGCATCCAACCGCTCAAATTAAAATAGCTGTTCCCGAAAATTGCAGACAGCGTGTAGTCGCCGGGGTTAATGGTAACCGCCACCCGATTATTGGTGCCCGTCGGCGGCGCGAGCAGAGCGTTCGTGGGACTGAGGGACGGATTGTTCGTGTAGTCCGGATCAAGCGTGTTCAACCAATACGTTCCCGCCGCCTGCCGCTGCGCTATCGTGGTGGCGCTGCCGCCGCCGATGAGCATAGTGCCGTATTCGCGGGCGCGGCAGGTGTTTTCGCCACCCGAACCGAACGTGCCCCAGCCGGTGGTGGATATTTGACTATCCACGGCGCAGTTGAAGATGGTGGTCATGCCGTCCTGCCCCCACGCCCGCTGAAAGGTGGTGCTGCCGGCGGTCACGTCGTAAGGATAGCCATTGGCCACCAGCGCCCGCCGAAAAGTGCAGTTCAGGAAAGTCAACCCGTAAGGTTGCGCATAAAGCGTATTCGGCGCGGTGCAAGGGCCGCCGGTATTGCGAATTTCCACAATGTTACATTGGTCATAGACCGCCAGGCTGTTGCCGTAGATAAAATCAACGCTGCCCCGAATTTCGCAGTTATAAAGATAAACGATTCCGGTGCTGCTGTTGTGATAAATGGTGTCCTGCCCGCCCTTGATGAGCACGTTGTTGAACACAATCCGCCGCCCAGTCGTCGCGAGCGTGTTGATGGCGCCGGCAAAATTGGTCGGGGCGCCGCTGGAAGCATAACCGGTGGGATGGTAAACCCCGTAAATGATATTGTCCAAAGTCAGGTTTTCCACGGCAACATCCGAACTTTCGATACGGAGCGAGCCAGCCGTGAAGACCGAGTTTGGCGGGGCAAAATAGACAAAGGGATAGATCAGTTGGGCGTTGGTCCGACTCGCACCATCACCCACGATCGTCACAAAATTCCGGTTTCCCGCCAACGTGGCGCTGTCGTGATAAATGCCCGGCAACACATGCAACGTCCGCGCTAAGGTATTGTTCTGCGGAATCCAGTCAAAGGCTCCCTGGAAGGTGGCAAAATCTCCCGCGCCATCCTGGCCGATGGCAATGGACACAGGTCCGCCGTTGGTCGTGGGCGTCGCCGGTCCGGACGACTTGGTGGACAGCGCCCAAGTGTTCGTGCCGGAGATGCCGGCGAATGAAGCCCCGTTCGAATCCAGAAACAACCCGGGGTCGCAGTTCACATAATAAGTGTGACCATAGGAAAGGCGATTTGTCAGCGTGATCCACGCTTCGTTGCCATAGAGCGCAATCGGCATGAAATAATAGGTGGTCGAACCCGATCCACTCCCGGAATAGGAACCCTGCACGGTACGGATGGCGGCATTGGGTATGGTTTGAATGCTGGTATTGCCCGGCGTGTAGGACAGGAACTGGGAAGCGTCAATCGTCTGCACCATCGAATTATCGGCCGCGTCCCGCACGGTCAACGTGCCGTTGGTATTCAAGAAGGGCGTGCCGCCGGAGAAGAGGATGCGCAATTGCTGGTCGGGACTGATATTCACCGCGCCATTCGTCGGCCCGAACGCCCCTGTCATGGTGGACAGCACGGTCAGCGTCGCACCGCTGCTGGTCGCCGTGCTCACGCTATTACTGACCGTCACGGTAAACACCGCGCCATTGTCCGCGCCTTGAGGATTGGCCAGCGTGTAAGTAGCGCCCGTTGCGCCGGAAATCGGATTGCCATTGCGATTCCATTGATAGCTGGGAGCCGGCACACCGCCGGCTACGACACTGAACGCCGCCGGACTGCCAACCACCACCGCCAGATTGGTCGGCGATTGCGAAATGGAGGGCGGCACGAGCACATACAACTTCGCACTATTCGTCGCCAGGCCCGCGCTGTTGCTGGCCACGAGCGAATAGACAAATCCGTTTTGCGGGTATTGGACATTGGTTACAGCCAGAGACGAGTTGGTCGCGCCGGGAATATTTGATCCATTAACCTGCCACTGCAAAATCGGGATTGGCAATCCGGAAACCGAGGCACTGAACGTGGCATTATTGCTTTGCACGACGGTCTGATCGGTGGGACCGATGATGTTGGGGGCGACGTTGCCGGACGAAACTGTCAAAGTCAGGCTGTTGGTAATCGTGCCCGCACTGTTGCTGGCGACGAGCGAATAGGAACCGCCATCGGCCGCCTGGGCGTTGAGCAAGACCAGCGTGCTGGTCGTGCTGCCGGAAACCGTGGAGCCGTTGCCGGTAGCGCCATCGGAAAGCGGATTGCCGTTGAACTGCCAGCGCAGAGCCGGGGTCGGCACACCGGAGATGGTCGCTGCGTTCGTCACATTGGCGCCGACAGGAACGGCCTGATTGTTCAGTCCCGTGATGCCCGACGGAACGATGACCGTGAGCATCATTGAGTTGGTGACCGCCCCGACCCAGTTGCTGGCGACCAGGGAATAGGCCACGCCATTCTGCGCCGACTGAATACTGTTCAAAACCAGCGTGGCGTTGGTTCCACCCACAATGGGAATGCTGTTGGAACGCCACTGATAGGACGGGGTCGGCACACCGGAGATGGCCGGATTCAAAACGGCATTGCTGCCGGCGATCACCGTTTGATTGATGAGCCCGCTGATGACGGGAGCCGAGGCCGGTTGCAACTGAAAGGCATTCAAATATGCCCGGCCGCTGCCGCCAGAGACAACACCGCCGGATTCCGTCGCCCCCAACTTGCAAACTCGAAATGTCAACGCCCCCGCCGCCGTGGTCGTGGCCGGAATTTGCACCCAGCAAACGTCTTGATTGGTCGCCTGCGTGGCATCGCGGGTGCCGAGCGGCGTGCCGCTGGTGAAATTGGCCGTGCAAGTGGCGTTGGCATGACCGTTAGCCGTATCTGCCCACCAAGTCGTGCCCTGTGTCTGCGCATTGCCGGTGCCCATGCCGTAAATCAGGTAAGGTTTGCTGGTGGGAAGACCGTTGAAGACAACCGTAAAATAGTCCCCGTTGCCGTCATAAATGTAATTCTGCATGATCGCCGCCGGGTTGGGATTGTAGTTCGCGGAGCTGTAGCCGGACAACGGCTGGCTGGCTGTGTTGATGGCCAGGGTCATGGAAACGCCGCTGACCGTGGCCCCCGATGAATCCTTGATCGTGGCGGCGTTGGTCAGATAACCGGTGCTGTTGGTCTGCAGATTGCCAAACAGGTTCCAAGTATCACCAGCACTGCCGACGACGGCGGGACCGCTGATACCCGACAACGAGCCGGAATAAGGTTTGACGTTGATCAAATTTTGGGCGCTGAGTTCAAGGATTGAAGCCGCCAGCACAATTCCCGATAGCAACCAACTTTTCATGTTATTCATTTCGCAGACACAGACATTGTAACTTCAAGCAAAAGGCGGGCAACCGACCCATAACGGTTGCCCGCCTTGACCTAACTCCACCGCACCCAACCTAGACAGGTGCGAAATCCACCCATTACATCACGGATAGGGATACTGCATCTTGAAGAAGACGTTGGTCTTCGTTGGATCAATTGTGATGTTCACATTGGTCAGGTTCGCCGAATTCGGATACGGGAACCACTGGTTAGTTTGGGTCAAACTCACGCTGTTGGTCAACAGCGTCCAGCCCGCGTTGGTCGGCCATGCGAGGCTTAGAGTGCCGCCGGAAACGGACACCTGAAGGGCAGGCGCATTGGTGTTCACGAGCGGCACAACAGACGCGACGGTGATTTTGCCGTTCGAGCCGAGGGTGTTGTTCCAAGCATAGATGACGTTGTTGGCATAATCATTTACGGGCAGGTTGAACGAGGTGAATCCTGGCGTTGCGCCCGGGAACAACTGGAAGGCATCCCCGACCTGCAACACGGCACCGATGTTCGTTACAGCCAAGGTTCCGCTGATGGTTGTGCTGCCGCTGACCGCGAGACTGTCGTGGGCGAGGCCTGAGCGATTGATGGCCAGCAGCATAATGCCGCTGCCCAGATTTACGTTGCCCGCAACCGTAATGGAACCAGTTGAAGCGCCGCTGTGCTTCAAGGTTTGACCGGCAGAAAGCGTCAATGTGCTGTCGCCGCGACCGCTGACATCCAACGCCGCGCCCGTGCCCACGGCAATCGCCGTCGCATTGCCAAAGGAACCGGTGCCGGTCAGCGCCAGCGTGCCGCCGTTGACAGACACCGTGCCGGTGTTCGTGCTGGTGGCGGAGAGCGTTAGCGTGCCCGCGCCCACCTTGGTGAGATTGAGAGTCTTGGAAGCACCGTCGCCGAACGTGCCGTTGAAGGTGCTGATGGAGCCGTCCATGCCAACCACCAGAGTGCCATTGGTGACGGTGCTCTTGTTGTAAATGACGCCCGCGCCGGAAGTGCCATCGGCCAGACTGTTCACGGCGACCGTCGTGCCATAGACGTTCAACTCGCCGTTCAAGTCAATGGTCATCGCGTTGGTGCTGATACTGCCGCTCACCAGCGAACGGAGTCCGCCGGAGGTGATCAGCGTGTTACCCCAGGCGTTGGCACTGTTGCTCAGGCTCAAGTAAAAGCTGTTCACCGTGGTGCCATTAATTTCCAGCTGATAGCTGCCACCGGAAATGGGTCCACTGATGGTGCCGCCGCCGATCGAGCCGCCGATACGCGTGTTGCCCACGAGAGTGACCGGGCCGCTCACCGTGCAGCCGAAGATGCGCATCGCACCGAAAACCGAATTGGGGGAACTGTCACCGGCCAGGATGAATGACTGGTTGTAAGGCGTCGCGGAGCGATCCAGCCACACCTGATTGCCGCCGGTGGTGACTTGCACTTCGCCGCCATTGCCCAGCGCATAGCCAGCATTAATGTCGGCAGCGTGGAGGATGACATTCGCCGCAACGATATTGGTGCCGGCAAAGTTGGCGTTGGTGAGCGTGGTGGTCGTGGTGTAGGTCCTGAGGCTAAATGCAGGCGCATCATATAGCACCGTTCCATTACCGCTAATCGTATTATTGATGGTCACGGACGAACTCTTGGCAAGATAGCGGAGCGTGGAGTTGCTATTGACATTGATATTTGCCGTAATCGAGCCGTCTGCGGTAGTCCCGTCGCCCAACTGGAAGGTCCCGCCGGCGTTGGTCACCTGACCAGAAAAAGTTGACGCACCATCCAAAATAAACGCTCCCGAACCCGTATGCACAAGGGCACCCGCGCCGGTCAGTGTATTCGTGAACGTCCAATCATCCGAGCGACAGTGCACCAGCACGCCGTTGGTTTGGACGGCAATCGGACCGGTCAACGAACCCAGAGTGTCGTTAGTGCCGATTTGGAGCGTGCCCTGATAGACAACCGTGCTGCCAGAGGTGTTGCCGCCGATATCCACGGCCAAAGTCAATGTGCCAGTGTTGGTCTTGGCGATGATCATCGGCCCTGCCAGACTGCCGGAACCGGCAATGACATAATTCTTACTGGCGTTGGCGGTGATCGTATTCGGGCTCAAAGTCCCCACCAAATTCACCGGAATGTTGTTGGAACCCGTATCATCAAAGGTCACTTTGTCGCCGTCGGCATAAGTAGTCAGGCTGGGGCCATTGGTGGACCAATCGGCCGTGGTCCCAAAATCCCAATTGTTGTTCAGGCCATCCCCACGCCAGGTCAGGTTGTGCGCGCTGGTGGCCTGGGCTTGGATCATAATGTCGTTGCCGTTGCCCGCCCCCATGTCGAAGGTGCTCCCCTCGGCGCGATAGCTGATTTTGAAGGTAACACCGCCGTTGGTGAAGGTCGCCCCTTGTGAGAGATCCGTCGGCACACCATTCAGATTGGTAAAAATACCGACATTGTTTGCCGGGCTTGTTCCTTGGACCTTGACAATGGTGAATTTATCGCCTGCGGCCGGAGTATATCCCACATCCAGCGTCAGTTGAAGATTGCCGTAATTGTTGGAAAAGGTGCCGCTTCCGGCAATCACCACCTGGTCATATCCTGTTCCGGGAGTTGTGCCGTTCAGATGAATATCCAAGGTCGAGGTGTTGGTGACGAGATTGACCGCATTACTGAAGGTCAGCACTGCGGTGCTCTCGGAAAACGTCGCTGTTTGATTGTCCTGGGTATTGGCAGTTGCAGACAATACACCACCGGGAGCCAGAAATGAATTGTCGAGCAAGTTGACAGAGGCGGCTGAAATAATCCCTTTGCCACAAAGCGCAGCCTGCTGGGCCGCGTTGGCTGGATTGCCGGCCACCAAGTAAGCTCCGCCGCCCGTATGCGTGCCGTCAACAATCAGACGGGTTATTCCGGTTGTGCTATTGTTTGTAATGGTCGTGGTTCCGGAATATGTGTTGGATCCGGCAAAATTCTCCCAAGTGGCCGCTTTCACGCGAATTGCCAAGGCACCTCCGCCGCTGCCGTCCCGGATCGTTCCCGCATAATAGCCGCGCGATGAGGCCGTTTCGCCCAGGCCAAGCAACGTCGGTCCGACCGACGACCCGTTTTCAACAGCGGCATTCGTCGCCGTGATTTGGCTCTTCAAAGAATTTACCTCCTCAAAGGCACCCACGCCAGCCGCCGTGGTGGTCTGTATCTGAATTTTGCCACCACCACCAGCCGCGGTGCCAGTCATATAGATATCCTTGTTGTGGATTTGGTCGGTATTTGTCCCGACCAGTTGAACCGTGCCGCCATTGTCAATTTGCAATCCTTGACCAATCACACCCGCGCCGGTTAGGGAAGCAAACACCATGGTTCCACCGTCACAACCTAGCACCTGTCCGTTGGCACCGACCACCACCGAGTTTGAGATGATGAAGTTATACGGGCCATGCTTATACCAGCGCCAGTCCCAGAAACGCTGGAGACTGACAATGTTATTGGAAGTGCAGGTGACATGGGTCGTCCGGTCTTGATCCACCTGCAAATTAAACACCTGCACATTTTGTGAGATGTTCGTGATTCCTCCATTGCCGTTGGCGGTGCCCGTCCCGCCTCCATTGTCACCGACTTTGATTGTATTACCATTCAGGATGAAGGCCCCGGCATTCGTGTTAAATGTGACGGCACTGAATGAAATGGAAGCCGTCAAATCGTTGGTATTATTTAGTCCGGTTGTGCCGGAAAAGACCAGATAGTCACCAGCAACCGGCGCGTTGCTGTTTCCATTCCAGTTGGCAGCATCTGACCAGTTGGCGGAAGTAGAACTGGCGCCCGTCCATGTGCGCACCGCCCCCGCCGCACTGGCGTGGTTGATACCTGCCGACAGCACGAAGCTGGCGAATGTTACCGCCATAAGGCGGCTCGATGGTTTTGTATTTGGTTTGGTTTTCATGGTTTAACTTTATTGGAGTTGTTTGGGATAAAAGGCTTTTACGAAATGCTAATTTTAATTATTTGCCGGTGCTGTGCTGCCACAGCCAGTCGGCGTCGCCCAACCCGGGGTATTGCGTGTTGCCACCAGAAGTTAGTGCGATAAAATACCCATCATGCCACCGGTGAAGCTCGGCATGGCCATCCGCATAGGCAAAGGAGGAACTCTGGTTGTGGAAGATGGCGGGCAAATCCCGCAGATTATAATCCTGACCGGGCGACCAGAAGAAACCGTCGTTTATACTGTCGGTTCGTTCATCCACGAAGATGAAAACATCGGTGGCCGGCCGTTTGTGAAAACTGGTGTCCTTCATATAATACTCGTTGCCGCTGGTGAGAACGGATGCGCTGATGGTGGCAAGCCCGTTATTCAACGCGTGCGGTGATATATAGCTGTTCATCGTGATGGAACGCACACGCTGATCCTGCCCGGGGGCCGAAAATCTATCCGCCGGACAATGATAGATTTTGGTATCCTTGGAATAGGGTCCAAGCGAACCAAACGGCGCGTAGGCAGAACCAACCAATTTATCTGTGTTCGCATTATCAGAACTTGCGCTCAAACTCATAGTGCCGGCAACCCATGCCGGCCTCTTCGGACTTTCTCCAGATAAATCCGGCGCCGTCGCGCCAGCACCATCTGGATTGGGAGACCAATTGCCGCCATATTCTCCGGCATACATGATATCCGCCAGACCCAGTTGCTTCATATTGTTCATGCAGGATATCCCCTGTGCCTTCTGCTTCGCCTTGGACAACGCTGGCAACAGCATCGCCGCCAGGATGGCGATGATGGCGATGACTACGAGAAGCTCAATGAGGGTAAAACCCTGGCGGCAGACTGCCGGTGGCGACTTGCTCTTTCTATGGGGCATGGGTTCATTTTTACCCACGGAGTCCCACCAATTCTACCGAACAGAACTCACATTTTGACCATGACTAAAGTTACATTGGGTTTTCAGGCATGGGCGCGTCGCCGGCCGTCGAAATGTTTGGAAGCTACTGCAAAAAAAGCTATTGCGTCTCAAACCGAAAAACTTTAATCCAACTGGACCAACTGACGCTTGACCGCGATGGTCAGCGCCTGGGCGCGGTCGGCCGCTCCCAATTTCGTGAAAATGTGGGTAAGATGATTTTTCACGGTGCCCTCGGAAATCCCGAGTTTGGCCCCAATCTCCTTGTTGGCTTTGCCTTGGGCGATGAGCCGGAGCACTTCGATTTCCCGGGACGAGATATCTGATTGGATGCGCTGGCTTACGCGGTCGGAAATTTCGGGCGGAAAATACTGTCCGCCGGCGTTGACCACGCGCACCGCCTGCAACATCTGTTCCAACGGCATGCTTTTCAAAACATAGCCCGAGGCTCCGCTTTGGATGGCCCGGGTGATGTCATCCCCGCCGCCATAACTGCTCAAGATGACAATCCGTGCGTCGGGGTTTTCTTGACGCAGCAATTTGATGATTTGAAGTCCATCCATGCCCGGCAGGCGCAGATCCAGCAACACCACGTCAGGCTTGTGCGCCCGAAAGCTTTCCAGCACCTGCCGCCCGTCGGCCACTTCGGCCACCACCACCATGTCCGGCTCGCCCTCGGCGGTGGTTCTCAAGCCCACGCGCATGAGGATATGGTCTTCCACCAGCATGACGCGGATCTTATGGGGCAATTCAGGTTTCGCGCTCATTTTGTTGGTTAATCTAATCTAACTTTGGTGGCTGTGTTGGTTTTTTCACACGGCACCGCCACCTCGATGCGGGTTCCGCCGCCAATCTTGCTGGCAATGGAAAGGGTCGCGTCAATCTTTTGCGCTCGCACCTGCATGCCTTGCAAGCCAAAATGTCCTCCGCTGGTGGAAACTTTGCCGGGAACAAACCCCGCACCGTCGTCCTGAATCGTCAGAATCGCCCGATCCGTCTGGAATTGCAGTTTAATCGTGATGCTATCGGGATTTCCATGTTTGACGGCGTTGGTGATTGCTTCCTGGGCAATCCGCAACAGGTGATGTTCAATCGTGGAAGTCAGCGGCATGACCGGCCCGTCAATCTCCACTTCAACCCGAGGCCGGTCACCGGCGCTGATACCGTGGGAGACACGCCGCAAAGCTCCAGCCAGATTGGCATTCTCCAGCATGGGTGATTGGATATCCCAGACGGCATTCTGAACTTCTGACCGGCTGAAAACCGCCATACTCTTGGCCATGTCCAGGTGGCGTCTTGCTTTCTCGGGAGTTCCGAAATGTTTCAGTGCGGATTCAATCTGGATCACGATGGCACTCAAGCCCTGCTCGATACTGTCGTGAATTTCGCCGGCCAGCCGGTCACGCTCGGCCAGCGTCGCTGAGACGCGCGTTTCCTTTTCCAGCTTGCCCATGGTGTCCTTTAATTGCTGCGTCCGGCGGACGACTTTGCGGCGAAGGTAGCGGATCCAAAATGCCGCCACTGCCAGCACCAATCCCAACGCACCGATGATGAGGGCGGCATGTCGTAACGCCCACCAAGGCGGTCTTTGCAAGACGACTACATCCCAAGGATTCCGCAGCAGAATGCCGAAAGCCGGCGCCGCCGATTCACCATTGTTCCCCGACAACAAATCTACCCGACCGCGTTCCTGCAACGACACTCCAGTCAACTGCACGCGGCTGCCCACAGGGATTTGTGGCAAACGACCAGTCCTCGTGGCGGGCAATTCCGCGCGAAAGATTCTATCATCGGATTGCAGTTCAAGCATCTGGTTACCATCCGAAATTTTCTGCCCCAGCAACTCGCCAGAGATTTGGACAACCTGCGCACCATATTTGCCGGAATATAATTCTTCGGAAGCAATCACACGTGGCTCCGGCATCGTAGCCTGGCCGGATTTGCGCACCAGGGCTTGGGACAGCGCCACCAAACCTGACTCCATCTCCGGAAAGCCTGCAACTTCCACCCGGTCACAAACCTCGACATTGGTGGCATTGCTGGTTTTCACCCGAACGCCGCCGGAGCTGTCCTGAACGACCAGCATCCTGGCACTCACGCAGGTCACCACGCCGGCTATTTTCACCCGATGGGAGGTCGCAAACCGGCGGGCAAAATCAGCCAAACGATCAATCGGAATGGTCGGCAGAGCCAGCGGATCGGCCGGAGCAGGTTCCAGCACCTCCAGTTGCCCAAGCGCGGGGAGCAATAGGGAGGTTATATTGTCCCGATAAACCAGCACGGCCCGGATTTTCACCATGGCATCCACCAAATGGGACAAATCCGCCTGGACATCTTCGCCGCCCACCCAGACCGGAATTTTGCCGTTGGCAGTGACCAGCTTGAACCCTTCGCCGGGAGTAATCTCACGAACCATGCCCTGACACTCCACCCAACGATACTCGCCGCGCCGAATTTGCGCGTTGGCCGCCGCGAGGCTCAACGGCTCCGGCATCTGCGCCGGATCGAGAATCTGCATCCGGTTCGGGTCAAGCGGCATCGGCCATTTTTCGTTCCGGCTTTTGATTTCAAACTCGACCCGCTCACCAACGCGCGGGCGGTGGCGGCTGAATCGGGTGGTCAGCCGCACCAACGCACCGGCAGTTTCATCTTGTAGCACCAGATGATCCACTCCCAGCGGCGGGCCGACGAAAGTCACCACGCCGCGAACAATGATGGATCCCGTTCCTTCGCGCAGCCGCTCGTTCCGGTCAGGAACAACTCGGGCGAGGGGCGTTGGCACGGCCACATCTGCGGACTGCGCCGGAAGCTTGGCCGGTTCGATTTGCCGCAATTGATCCAAGCTGGTCACATCGGCAATGACCGGGGCTCCATTTTCCCAATGAATTGTTCCGACCAGATCCGCGTTGTTCCCCACCTCGGCGATCAGGTTGGTTCCTGCTTGAACTTGAACCGTGGGATAAATCCGCTTGAGTTTCAGCCAGCAAGGCAACGGCGACGGAGATGGGTTGACCATTTCGTCACGCTCACCCGGCAGTTGACGGAAACGAAAATTGATGCCCCCGCCGGCATCCATGGTGAGGCTGACAAAGCGGTCACGCGCATCCGCTGAGGCGCGGATCATGAGGCCTGCCACCGATCCAGCTTCCGGGGATTTCAAGTCAACCAATCGGGCAACTATATCCGATTTATCTCCCAGCGGTTCACAATAAAAATGCACCCGCTCGAAACTTGAACCAAAACCCGTGCCGCCGCCCTCCACCTCAAACTGGCCGCCAGCTCTAACCGTCGTCTTTCCCATTGGAAGCGCGCTGGATATTTCGGCATCTAGTGCCCGTGCAGATACGCCGTTCACCGAGTCAAACCGGGCGGACGACAATTTTCCCGAGTTGTAGGCGCTGACCACCAATCCGGCGAGTGCGGAATCGTCCATGGGAACATCCACCGGCAACGCGATGGACATCCAGGAAGTTCCATTGGTCGAAATGAAAGCGCCAAACCTGGAAGCTCCCTGAATCACCAACTGTCCTTTGCTTTGCAGGAGAACCTTGCCGCGGATGCGGACCTGTCTGCCGGCGGCCAGCAGTGGATTTTCAGGAGTCAATTCACCAACCGACACCGGCTTGATGCTTTGAAGGCTCTCGAAGTCGGCGCCGATGTCCGTGATTTCGGACTCGGATGGCACCCACAATATCCCCAGCTTGCGCGGTCCATCCCCTGCAAAAACCGCCTCGCCGACGCCTCGGGCCCGCACCTTTTTGCCAACCAAAGCAGCGGGGTTCAGTTGGACGCTTGCTGGCAATTTGAGTTCCAAGCGCTCGTCGTCTTGCGTCAATTCCAAGGACCAGCCATCACTGCCCTTGGCAGCGAAACTCACCACGCCCGCCAGCTCGCACCAGCGAAAATTTTGCTCCGGCGTCAGCGACTCGCCAACCACAACCAACAGGGGATCAGGAAACGAAGACCCGCCAAGAACCTCGATGTGCGGGCTGCTCGCCACGAGTTCACCGGCCTCCATCTCGCCTGCGGTCAACGGTTGAACCGACGCGAGCAGATAGTCATTCCAATACTCGCAGAAAATGCCATTCGTTTGCGGTGACGTGTAAGGAACCATATAGCGGCCATCAATCAGCTCCAGCCCCATGCCGGGGCCTTGCCAGGCCACGGCAACGGTGTTCTCGCCGCCGGCGCGATGTTCCTGTAGCACATCCAACAAGCACGGCTGCCCCGCTTGGAGGTGAATCACCACTGAACCTTGGGCTGGATATCTATCCCACTGCAACGGCCTGGTCGGCTTGCCCGTCGGCACGGAGGCTATCTTGCGCAAACCCGCTGCGCTGGCATTGGTGCTCAACCAGAGTTCCGCCGAAGTTTTGCCCGCAATCCAAAACCGGTAGTCACCCGAAACCGGCGGAATCAAATATCCGTGAATCCGCGCCACATAGTAGCCACCCCAATTTAATGGCGACGAAAGATTGGTCAACCAAACGCTGGTGGATGGATAGAGCGGAAATTCCGGAAACACGCGAGCCCAGCCCGCCGCTTTTTCCGCCCGAATACGGATCGCTTGGCCTGGCCGCACGTCCAGCGACTTCAAATCTGAATGGATCGCCACCGCCTTGTGCTCGTTCTGCAAAACCAAAATGCCCCGAAGTTTATCCACTCTGGTCACCACGCCTTTCAAACAAATCGGCTTCTCTTGATTGGCTTGAATCGTTGAGAGCCCCGAGAGGCAAGCACCATTCGTGATGGGCACCAAAGAACCGGGCAAGTCAACCCCATTAACGGGAACTTCGGCACTCAATAGCAAAACCATTTTGCTGTTCAGCAAAAGAAGCAAAAGGAGGCAGACCAGTCGCGACATCGGCGATGCATCTTAAGTGCACCGGCTGTGGTTGCAAAAGATAAATTCTGACAAGCCGCATCATTACTGCCCATTTTTGTTACGTTCAGCGCACGATACGACACAATTGCGCTCCAGTTTCCCATCCGCCACGCCTCCCGCCTGCAATTTTACCGGGGCTGCGCTGCCGTCTTCGCAGCCAACCTCGCCGCGCCGCTACGATCAGCCGCGGAGACAGGGGGCCAAGGCCGCCTTTGCCGCTTTGTGCCGTGGCCAAACTGGTGTATCCCTTGCGCGTGACCGACGCAGCCAAAACCAAATCGCCGCCGGACGACCGGTGGATTCAGAAATTTCTCGCGCACCTGGCGACGGATCGCGGTGCGTCGGTTTACACCCAGCGGAATTATCTGGCCGCGCTCCGGGAATTTGTCCGATGGCACCAAACCGAGCGGCAGCAGCCGCCGGCCTGGGACGAATTGCAGCGTGACGATTTCCGCGCCTTCCTGCGCTTCCTCGGCCGGAACAAGCTGGGACGGTCGCCAATCCAGCTCCGTTTTTCGGCGCTGCGCACGTTTTACAAATTTCTGGTCCGGCACGGCGCGGTCGCGGCGACGCCGATCCGGAATCTTTCCCTGCCTAAACTCGCCAAGCGGCTGCCGAAATACCTGACGCGCGACCAGATGATTGCGCTGCTGGCCGCGCCGTTGAAACCGCTGGCGGAGAAAAAGGAAAAGCGACGCGGGCGTCCGGTGTCGGCGGGCATCTGCTATCGCGACGTGGCGATTCTGGAGACGATTTATTCGTGCGGCCTGCGCGTGAGCGAGCTCAGCGGGCTGCGCGCGGAGGACATTGACTGGAACGAGCATCTGGTGCGCGTGCGCGGCAAGGGCAAGAAGGAGCGACTGGTGCCGATCGGCCGGCCGGCGCTGGAGGCGATCGAAAATTATTGGAGCACCCTGCCGCAGCGGCCGGCAGGCCTCGCGCCGGTTTTTCTTTCGGAACGCAAAAAGCCGACGCCGGTCGCGCCGCATGTGCTGCAACTCCGGTTGAAAAAGCATCTCGCGACGGCCGGCCTGGACCCCGGCCTGACGCCGCACAAACTGCGGCACAGCTACGCCACGCATCTGCTGGACGCCGGCGCGGATTTGCGGAGCGTGCAGGAACTGCTCGGCCACGCGCATCTGGTGACGACCCAGGTTTACACGCATCTGACGACCGAGCGGCTGAAGAAAGCATACGACGCGGCGCATCCGCGGGCGTGAGCCGGAGCGTCAGGGAGCGAACGGTCACCGCTCGATTTCTCCGAGCAGTTTGCAGCTATACAGGCCGCGCCGGATTTGCTACGGTTCAACTCACTTATGGCACTCGACGACTTTTTACTGGAAGCGGAAGAAAAAATGAGCAAGACCGAACAGGTCGTGGTGAACGAGTTCTCCGGCGTCCGTACCGGCAAGGCCTCGGCCAGCCTGGTGGAGAACATTCTGGTGGAGGTGTACGGAGCGAACATGCGCATCCGCGAACTGGCCGGCATCACCACGCCGGAACCGCGCGCGCTGGCCATCCAACCGTGGGACGCCAATTCGCTGCATCCGATCGAAAAGGCAATTCAGAAAAGCAACCTCGGCCTCTCGCCGACGATCCAGGGCCGGACGATCCGGATATTCTTTCCCGAGCTGAGCCAGGAACGGCGGACGGAGTTCGTGAAGATCATCAAGAAAATGGCCGAGGACGGCCGGGTGGCCATCCGCCATGTCCGCCGTGACGCAATGGAACAACTCAAGAAACACGGGCACGACAGCGGCACGACCGAGGACGACGTGGAACACGCGGAGAAGGAATTGCAAAAGCTGACTGACGATTACTCCGCCAAAATTGACGCGCACCTCGCGGCCAAGGAAAAAGAAATCATGACGGTGTGAACGCGTCAGCGGGCGGCTTTTCCTGGCAGTCTGCAGGCGCTTGATACCTGGTAACGATGGCGCGCAAACGTCCGGTAGCCCCAGTCGAACACCCGCGCCAAACCCGGTGTGATGGAAAAAAGATAGAACGGCCAGGCCCACCAAATCCGTTTCATGGCGCACCGATAAACATTTGCTCCCGAGATGATCCGGCCGTCGGCCAAGAGCAATCGCAAATCCTCCGCCAGTTGGGTTTCGTCCAGATTCAGATGGTTTCTCACCCAATCCGCCTGCAGCGGCGCGATCCGAAAACCGCGCTTGCACAACGCGCTTTCCCAGAACGGAACCCAGCGGCGACAGAAGCCGCAAGTGTCGTCGTACAAAATCCAGCCCGCCGGAGTTGCGTTTGGGTCACAAGCCGGCTTCATGGCTTGAGGCGGATGCCGCGGAACACTTTTACCGGCGACCCTTCGGCGAGAAAAGCGGAAGCCGGCGGAGCGGTCAGCGGCTCCAGAAATGATTCACCATAAAGTCCGGCGACGTCGCAGTTTAATTGCGCCGCCTCCGCTTCCCAAAACCGCCAGCGCGGATGCTCGACCTGATATTCAAGCGTGCTGCCGTCACGCTGCCGCGCATAGCCGAAATAATGTTCGGTGATAAATTCCTGCTCCGATCCTTCCTGCAACGGTTGCGCCGAACCGCGCGTGGCGAGCTTGAGGTGGTTTTCTTTTCCCCGGAATCGCCAGGAATACAGCACGGATTTCATCGCCGACGGCGAACCGTCCAAGCGGTGCGCCATCGGCACGGCGGAGTAATTCTCGTTGTAAAAAACGCGCGCCGCCCAGGCGATGGCCCGGCGTGGCACGAGTTCCCGAACGAACACCACGGCGCGCCGCCATTCGCCGCCGACTTTGCGCCGCACGTAGAACCGCAGGTTGACCTCCTCGAAGTTCCGATGAAATGGGGCGGGCATTCCGCAGACACGCGTGTTGAGGAAGAGGAAACCCACCACGCTGACGAAGGCTTTGCCCTCCCAAAAATCGAGTTCCGTTCCGCGCGGCACCAGCGGCTGAAGCAGGTCGGGGCTGACTTGGTAGTTGAGCATGGCCAGCCAGCGCCAATCTGCCGTGAGGAAAACCGGGGCGGAAGTCGGGGCCATGAGGCGGCGCGCATCCGCGGCTAGGGCCGCGCGATGAGTCGGTTGGTGACGGGCGGCTCGAAACGCACCACGATTTCGCCCGGCTTGGCGTAGCCGAGTTTCTCCCGAGCCAGCCGCTCCAACGTGGCGGGATCGTTGCGCAGCGTGTCAATCGAGGCGCGGAGTTGTTTGTTGGTTTCGTCCTCCTTGAGATTCTGGGCATCCAACCGGAGGATCTCCTTGCGCTTGCGTTCGTTTTGCTTGATCAGCGGCAGGTACCACTGGGCGACGATGAGGGCGACGGCCACGAGGAAGAGAAAAATCATCACCCGCGTCAGTTTCCCCCAAATGCCAGTGTCCACGTTCATCGCCGTGAGTAAAGCACCCCGCGCACGGCAACGAAAGCAGAATTACTTGGCATACTTCTTCCATGCCTTCAGTTTGCCGTCTGGGCCAAAAGTTAAGCGGAGATAGTAGTTTGGCGAATAGCTGTCCACTACCGTCGGGTAAACCGGCCCGCCATACCACGGGGAATAGCCGCCGCCGGACGAGATGTAGGTCTGCGCCGCGCCCCGGCGGGTCAGCCACTCACAAACCAGCGTGGCGTCCTGTAGCTTGGCAGTCTTGTCGGGCGGGCCGAATTCGAGGACGGACTGGTCGTAGGTGTAGCTGCCGACACGCGCAGCCCAGTCGATTTTGGGCGTCATGCAGCCGGTCAGCAGCGCGGCAACCAGCGCCAGCCCCAACCAGCAAACGATGCGAGGCCGAATTTCCAAGATCACGTTCATAATCTCAGTCTAATCGCCCACCGACTGAGTGCAACCATCCTCATGCGTTTAATGAACCGCATGCCACCGTGCGGCGGTCAGCAGGATCTTTTCTGCCGGTGCCGCAGCCCGCGCATGAGCCCGCGGAGTTCAGCCAACCCGCGCATCCGGCCGATGCACGAATAGCCAGGAGTGATGCCGGGCGGTTTGGCAAGATCATCCATCATCGTGTGGCCGTGATCGGGCCGGAATGGCAGTTGCCAGTCCGCCCGGCCCCCGGCGCGCCGGCGGTCCTGTTCGTCGAGCAACGCGCCCACCACCGCCGGCATGTCCACCGAACCGCCGAGGTGATCAGCTTCGTAAAAAGAGCCGTCGGGCAGCCGTTGCGTGCTGCGCAAATGCACGGCGTGGATGCGAGGCGCAAACTGCCGGACCATGGCCGGGAGATCGTTGTCCGTCCGCGCGCTCAAAGAACCGGTGCAGAAGCAAAGGCCGTTGGCAGGGCTGTCCACCATTTTGAAAATCGCCGCGACGTGTTCCGCGGCCGAGACGATGCGCGGCAAACCCAGGACGGGAAACGGCGGGTCGTCCGGATGAATCGCCAACCGCACCCCCACTTCCTCCGCGACGGGCACGACCGCTTCGAGAAAGCGCGCGAGATTTGCGCTTAGTTCCGCCGCGCGCACATTTTCGTAGCGCGCCAGCATCGCGCGGATGTCCGCGAGCGAGAGTCCCCATTTGCAGCCGGGAAAAACATCAATGATGGTCTGGATGAATTTTTCCCGCGCCGGCCCGTCGAGGGTTTGCCACCAGGCGGAGGCGCGTTCCAACTGTTCAGGTTTGTAATCCGCCGCCGCGCCGGGGCGCTGCAGCGCGTGCAGTTCAAACGCGGCAAACTGAACCGGATCAAAGCGCATGGCCTCCGCGCCGTCGGGCAAAACATGTCGCAGGTCGGTGCGGACCCAGTCGAGCACCGGCATGAAATTGTACACCACCGCCCGAACCCCCTCGGCGGCGAGATGGCGCAGTGTGCCGGTGTAGTTCGCGAAGAGCTGTTTCAAATCACCACCGCCCGTTTTTATGTCTTCATGCACCGGCACGGATTCCGCGCAAACCCAGCGCAGGTCCGCCGCCTCGATGAGCTGCTTGCGTTCGCGAATGGCCGCACGCGGCCACAGTTCACCGTAGGGAAGCTGATGCAGTGAGGTGAAGACCGCGCCGGCGCCGGCCTGGCGAATGAACGCCAGCGGGACAGGATCGTTCGGACCGAACCAGCGGAACGCTGCATCCGGCAGGAACAGGTCGGGAAGATCGAGGTTCACGTTCAAAAAAAACCGGCTGTGCCGGCTGCCACCCATCCTAGCGCAAGCAGCGTGGCAAAGCCAAGCGTTCGTGGCGCTTCCACCCGCCACGGTGGAAGCGTCTTGTTTGATGCCGGCGGGGCTTGTAACCTGTTTGTCGCTTTGCGCAAGTGGCGGGAGACTCCATGATGGGCTCCACGTTGCGCCGCGATCCGAAACACGATGTCATTCAAGCCTCGTCATTTTTTTAACCGGGAACTGAGCTGGTTGGAGTTCAACCAGCGCGTGCTCGACGAGGCGACCAACCCGGAGAACCCGCTGCTGGAACGGCTGAAGTATTTTGGAATTGTCAGTTCCAATCTGGACGAGTTTTTCGAGGTGCGCGTGGCCGGTCTCAAACAGCAGATCGAGGCGCGATCGGATCAGCGCCAGCTCGATGGCCGAACGGCCGCAGAAACTTTCAGCGTCATCACCCGGCGCGTCCGGCGCATGGTGCGCGACCAGTATGCCTGCTGGCAGGGGCAGCTCCGGCCCGCGCTCAAGGACGCCGCCTTTGGCTTTTTGCGCGTGCTGGAACTCGACGCCGCAGACCGCCAGTGGCTGGAGCAGTTTTATCTTTCGGAGGTGCGGCCGGTGCTCACGCCGCTCGCGCTCGACTCGGCGCATCCGTTTCCCCAGTTGCTCAACAAGTCGGTCAACTTGATCGTCAAACTCGCCACGCGCGGCCACCGCGGCGGTGGTTCCCGGCTGGCGGTGGTGCAGGTGCCGCGCGTGTTGCCGCGCCTGGTCCTGCCGCCCCGCGCCGCCCCGCGCCGCGACTACGTGCTGCTCGAGCAGTTGATCGGTCATTTTCTCCAGGATTTGTTCCCCGGCCAGATGCTGCTGGGTTGCTGGACCTTTCGCGTCACGCGCAACAGCGAACTTTACATTGACGAGGAAGAGGTCGCCAACCTGCTGTCGGCGGTGGAAAAGGAGCTGCAACGCCGCCGCAAAGGCGACGCCGTCCGCCTGGAGGTCGAGCGCGGCTGCCCCGAGGCGGTGCGCGCCGAATTGCTGCGGCAACTGCGGCTGGCCGAGACGGATTTGTACGTGGTGGACGGCCCGCTGCATCCGGCGCAGTTGATGAGCCTGTGCGACACCGACGGGCTGCCGGCGCTGAAATATCCGCCGTTTGTCGCGCCGCTCGCGCGGCCGTTGCGCGAGCAGCCGGATTTGTTCGCCGCGATCCGGCAACGCGACATTTTGCTGCACCATCCGTACGAGAATTTTCAAACCGTCGTGGATTTCCTCCAGCTCGCCGCGCGCGATCCGCGCGTGCTGGCCATCAAACAGACGCTCTACCGCACCGGCGGCGACGCGCGGATCATCGGCGCGCTGATGGACGCCGTGAACAACGGCAAGCAGGTTACTGCCGTGGTCGAGTTGCGGGCGAGGTTCGACGAGGCGAACAACATCCAGTGGGCGCGGCAGCTTGAAGAGGCGGGCGTTCACGTTGTCTATGGTTTGGTCGGCTACAAAATCCACGCCAAGGCCTGTCTGGTCGTGCGCCGCGACGACGACGGCATCCGTCGCTACGCGCATCTGGCCACGGGCAATTACAATCCCTCCACCGCGCGGTTTTACACGGACACGGGCCTGCTGACCTGCCAGCCGGATTTCGGCGAGGACGTGACCACGCTCTTCAACCTGCTCACCGGCATCTGCCAGTTTCAACCACTGCGGCGGCTGCTGGTCGCGCCGTTTGATTTGCAGTCACGGCTCGAACAGATGATTGAGCGCGAGGCCGGCCACGCGCGCGAGGGATTGCCGGCGCGCATCGTGGTGAAGGTCAATTCTCTGGTGGACCGCGAAACCATCGAGGCACTCTACCGCGCGTCGCAGGCGGGCGTGAAAATTGACCTCATCGTGCGCGGCATTTGCTGCCTGCGGCCTGGTTTGAAAGGCGTGAGCGAGAACATCACCGTACGCAGCATCGTGGACCGTTTTCTGGAACACAGCCGGATTTACTTTTTTGAAAACGCCGGCCAGCCCGAGGTTTACCTGGGCAGCGCCGACTGGATGCCGCGCAATTTCTACCGCCGCATCGAGCTGGCTTTTCCGATTCTCGACGGCAACCTGCGCGAACGCGTCGGCGCCGAACTGCTGCGCCTTTCCCTCGCCGACAACGTCCGCGCGCGGCTGCTGGCGCCGGACGGCAGTTATCATCTTGCGGTGCCGGCGGGATCGGCCAAACTGTGCCGCAGCCAGTTTGAGTTCATCGCGCTTGCCGCGAACGGCACGGAGCCAACGAAGAAATCCGGCGCGAAACTTCCCGTGGTGCGACTGGCCAAACGTCCGTTTTGACCGGCATGAAAACCAGTTTGCCCGCCCCGCTGACCGCCCATTTGGCGCGGAACATCGGACGGATGCGCCGCCGCTACCGCAAGCGGCTCGCGCGTTGTCAGCAGGACTTTTCCGAAACGGCGGTGCATGATTTGCGCGTCGAGACGCGCCGCGGCCTGGCGCTGCTGGATTTGGTGGCGAAGTTGGGCGGCCATGGCGGGCTGAAAAAAATGCGCCGCGCGTTCAAACAAAGGCTTGACGCGTTCGGCGAGTTGCGCGACACCCAGGTGCAGTTGGGCCTGCTGACGCCGCTTTGGCGCGCGTTTCCGGAAGTCGCCGAACTTAAAAAAATCCTGCGCAAAAGCGAACGCGAGCTGATCGCGCGGCTGCGCGGCAAAATTAAAAAACTGCGGTTCGCCGGAATGAATCGGCGACTGAAGCAACTCGAACGTGAATTCGCAGCCACCGCGACCACCCGGCA